>ULMJ01011884.1_pt1 | contig 87419 bp, 55 predicted proteins | sample 1951641 | NCBI WGS metagenome assembly ULMJ01 (sample SAMEA4835550, study PRJEB28245) | human gut metagenome | biome: gut microbiome; material: fecal sample | place: Denmark | collected 2008 | reverse complement strand
GCGTTCAGTTCTTTCTGCCGCTTATTGAACTCTGCCATTTTCTCTTTGTCTTTCAACGTTCCCATCTGTTTGAGGTCGGCATACATGGGGTGGAAAGCATAAATGGAAATGCTGTTGTACGGATAAGAATCTGTCCACGTGTGTGTCATGGTGGTGTCGTTGATGGGCAATATCTGCACGGCTTTCTGGCGGGTGAGCACTGCCCAGTCTATCATTTTCCTGAGGTCGCCGAAGTCACCTACGCCGAAGCTCTTTTCGGAACGCAGCGAGAAGATGGGAACGGCTACTCCGGCACCTTTCCAGTCGGGCAGGGCGAAGTAAACGTAACGGTCGCCGATTACCAGCGTTTCGTTAGTGCCTATTTGCGGGTCGGCCATGTAGCGGTTGGGGTTGTTCTCCCATGCCACGGCACGGCGTTCTTTCTTATTATAAAGAATGAATTTATACTCCAGCGGGAAGCTGATTTTTCCGGCATCCACTTCAACTTGCCATTCGGGGAAGTTGGCGTCGCTCATGAGAACGGCTTTGTCTGCATCCCAATCTCCCAGCGTTTTCTGGTTGCCGCAAATGCCCAGACAGTGGTCGTTATCGATGCACGGGGCATACGCTTTTATCAACAACCCTTTCTTGTGACTCTTTGGAGCGGCATTGCGTTCGGGGTGTGCCAACAGGGATTCTGTGAAGGCGGCTGTGTAGAAGTATTGCTGTTCGGGCAGATTCTTCCAACAGTCCTGCAGGCGGTATACTTTCTTCTTGTCACCTGATACGTAGAGAGTGCGGGGAAGATTATCCCACTCCGTCCGTATGTTTTTGCCGTCGCGATAGATTTGATAACTGTATTGAACAATGCCGTTTTCCGGCGCTTGAATGTCCGCTTCTAAAGTCCAGTGAATACCATCTACGGTTTGTAATGGTACGGCTTTTCCGGGTTGATTATCACCCAGTTCCGGAACAGAGCCTATGACTCTGACCTCTTCACCCCAACTGGTGCGGTACTCGATATGAAAAGATAGTATCATATAATATTAGATTTAGTAATAGCTGCAATGATTATGCAAGTATAGACATTATTCCGCATAATCACGCAGCTATCGCTATCTAAGTTTTTTAAAATCCTATGCAAACGTTTGTGCTTGCTTTCTGCACATCAAATATCATCCGCAACGCGAAGCTCCGCAAGTGGTGCAAATGAGGCAACCTTCTTGATATACAAGTGTTTCGTTGCCGCAATTCGGACATTTCTTGCCTTTGGCTTCTGTGCCGTCCGTAATGTATTTCTTCAAAGCGCGTTCCACACCGTTCTTCCAGGTATTGATGCTTTCGCTGTCCAGTTGCAGAGAACCGACCAATTTGATAACCTGTTCGATAGGCATACGGTAACGCAATACACCGGAAATCAGCTTGGCGTAGTTCCAGTATTCTTTGTTGAACTTCTCGGACAGACCTTCAATGGTGACTTTGTAACCACGTTTGTTCTGGAACTGGAAGTCATAACGCTTGTTGCCGTCTTTATCCACGTTCTTGATAATGTGTCCGGTCGTCACGTTCTTCGGCAGGATGATACCTTCATCATCGTCCTGGAGACCGGTGAAGATTTCATATGGATGGTCGTCCAGCAAACCGACGAATGCTACCCATTTCTCCTTATTGTTCTGGAAGCGTACGATGTCGGCTTCAAGTACCGTAGGACGGGTTTCTACCACCGTAGGCGGTTTGCAGGGAGGCAGGTCTTCCTTCTTATCGCTTTTTGCCGAAATGAGTACGCCGGAACGGGAGCCGTCACGATAAACCGTACAGCCTTTGCAACCGGACTTCCATGCTTCCACATACAAGCGGTTCACCAGGTCTTCGTCTACGTCGTTCGGAAGGTTGATAGTTACGCTGATAGAGTGGTCCACCCATTTCTGGATGCGTCCCTGCATCTTGACTTTCATCAGCCAGTCCACATCATTGGAGGTTGCTTTATAATAAGGTGATTGCTCAACCAAAGCATCGATCTCTTCTTGCGTATAGCGTTTGGCCGGATCGTATCCTTTTGCTTCGAGCCACGTCACAAACTTGGGGTGGAAGACAATATATTCTTCAAAAGCATCGCCCGTATCATCCACGAAGTCGATGTGTACATTGGTGTCGTTCGGGTTTACTTTACGGCGGCGTTTGTACACAGGTAGGAATACGGGTTCTATACCGGAAGTGGTCTGTGTCATCAAACTGGTAGTACCTGTCGGAGCAATGGTGAGGCAGGCGATATTACGGCGTCCGTACTTCTTCATTTCTTCATACAGTTCCGGGTCAGCTTCGCGCAAACGGTTGATGAACGGATTATTCTTTTCTCGTTCGGTGTCATAGATCTCGAAAGCACCACGTTCTTTTGCCATCTCTACAGATGAGCGGTAAGCGTTCAGGGCAACAGTCTTATGTACTTCTTCGGAAAACTCTGTGGCTTCTTCCGTGCCATAACGCAATCCCAATGCAGCAAGCATATCGCCTTCGGCAGTAATACCTACACCGGTGCGGCGTCCTTGTCCGCTCTTCTTATATATCTTGTCCCACAATACACGTTCCGTGTGCTTCACGTCTTCGTTTTCGGGGTCGGCATCAATTTTCTCTATAATACGCTCAATCTTCTCCAATTCCAGGTCGATGATATCGTCCATGATGCGTTGAGCCAAAGCTACATGTTTCTTGAACAATTCGAAGTCGAAATATGCATCCGGCTTGAAAGGATTCACCACATAAGAGTAAAGATTGATAGCGAGCAAACGGCAGGAGTCGTATGGACACAAAGGGATTTCACCACATGGATTGGTAGAAACAGTGCGGTATCCCAGGTCGGCATAACAATCGGGTACTGACTCTTTTAATATGGTATCCCAGAACAATACACCCGGTTCTGCCGATTTCCATGCATTGTGAACGATTTTCTTCCACAGGTTGGTGGCATTGATTTCTTTCTGCACAGTCGGCTCGGAAGAATTAACAGGGTATTGTTGTATATACGGGGTGCCTGTGACAACGGCCGTCATAAAAGCATCGTCCAGTTTCACTGATACGTTGGCACCTGTCACTTTACCTTCTGTCATCTTGGCGTCAATGAATGCTTCCGAATCAGGGTGCTTGATAGATACGCTCAACATCAGTGCACCGCGTCTTCCGTCCTGAGCAACTTCACGCGTAGAATTGGAATAGCGCTCCATGAAAGGAACCAACCCTGTGGAAGTCAGCGCTGAATTCTTTACCGGGGAACCTTTCGGGCGGATGTGCGACAAATCGTGTCCTACGCCACCGCGGCGTTTCATCAGTTGCACTTGTTCTTCGTCTACTTTGAAGATGGCACCATATGAATCGGCTTCGCCATCTACTCCGATAACGAAACAGTTGGATAAAGATGCTACCTGGTAGTTGTTGCCAATTCCGGTCATCGGACTTCCTTGCGGAACGATGTACTTGAAGTGGTCGAGCAATTCGAATAACTCCTCTGCACTTAGTGGATTAGAGTATTTAGCCTCAATACGGGCTACTTCATTGGCTATTCTCCAATGCATGTCTTCCGGAGATTTCTCGTAAATATTTCCGAAAGAATCCTTTACTGCGTACTTGTTTACCCAAACACGCGCAGCCAGTTCGTCACCCTGAAAATATCGTAAAGATTCTTCATAGGCTTCTTCGTAAGAATAAGTTTGTTTTTCCACGATGCTTTTTTCCTTAGATTTATTTTTTAATAAGTAAGAGTGTAGAAGTAATACCTATCATTAACAAATGTGATTGCAAAGCTAAGCATGTTTTTTGTTATATCAAAATAAAAAGAGAATAAATTATGAACAGGGTGTGAGTTTTCCGTTTTATAATAATAGTTTGTTGATTTATAGAATATTAGCAATTTGTGGTGAACAAAAAGTTTTCCAAAAAGAAAATTAATACTAGAGGCATGATAAGTAGCATACTTGCTTTTAGAAAACATAGTCAAACTTTAGACTCGCTATTTAGCAATAGTCTGTCATTCTTTTCCTATATTTGCAAAAAAATGAAAGAATGGAAATCCTAAAACAAAGAAGAACAATCCGCAAATATCAGCAGAAAGATATTTCTCCTGATTTGTTAAATGATTTGCTTGATTCCGCATTCCGTGCTTCTACAGTGGGGAATATGCAGGTGTATAGTGTAATTGTAACGCGTGATGCTGACAGGAAAGCTAAGCTGGCACCAGCTCATTTTAATCAGCCGATGGTGCAAAGCGCACCTGTGGTTTTGACGTTTTGTATAGACCTGCGTCGTTTCAGCAAGTGGTGCGAACAGCGAAAAGCAGTTCCCGGATATAATAATCTTGAATGGTTCGTGACCGGATCTGTAGATGCTCTGCTGGTAGCACAGACTTTTTGTGTAGCTGCTGAAGAAAAAGGCTTGGGAATTTGCTATTTGGGAACGACTACTTATAACCCGCAAATGATTATCGAAGCTCTGGAGTTGCCGGAGTTAGTATTCCCTATTACTACAGTGACGGTGGGTTGGCCTGCTGAGGAGCCTGCTCAAGTGGATCGTTTGCCACTAGAGGCCATTATACATGAGGAGACTTATCATGATTATACGCCGGAAGACATAGACCGCTTGTATGCTTATAAAGAATCTTTGCCTGAAAATAAGCAGTTCATTCTTGAAAATAATAAAGAAACATTAGCTCAAGTCTTTACGGATGTACGTTATAAGAAAGAGGATAACGAAGCAATGTCGGAGAATCTTTGGAATGTAATAAAAAAGCAGGGTTTTTAACCCTGCTTTTTTAATGATGCTTGAATGTCATCTATCTCAGCACGGAAAGCTTTGTCCACTTCCCGTAATTCTTTAATGGTTTTGCATGCATGCAATACGGTTGCGTGGTCTTTGTTACCAATCAGCGTACCTATCTTTGCCGTAGAAAAATCCGTGTAGGTTTTAGCGAGGAACATGGCTATCTGACGCGCCTGTACCACTTCGCGCTTCCGTGATTTGGTATGAATCGTAGCGGTGTCCAGAGAGAAATGTTTGCATACCACATTGATAATGTCGTCAACAGTGACTGCTTTACTTTCGCTTTTCACCACTTTCCGCACAATGCGTTGCGCCAGTTCAAGGTCAATCTCCTTATTATATATAGTAGAGTGTGCCATGATAGAGATAACGATACCTTCCAGGTCACGAACACTGTCGCCTACGTTTTCTGCAATGTAATCTATTACTTCCGCCGGAAACTGTAAGCCATCACGATGGATTTTATTACGAAGAATATTTTTGCGCAATTCTACCGTCGGTCTTTCCAGTTCAGCTACCATTCCCCATTTGAAACGGGTGATGAGGCGTTCTTCCATACCCTGCAATAGTACAGGAGCACGGTCTGAAGTTAGGATGAGCTGTTTGCCGTTCTGGTGTAAGTGATTAAAGATGTGGAAGAAAGTATTCTGTGTCTTAGTAACACCGGCAAATTCCTGAATATCATCGATAATCAATACATCTATTGACTGGTAGAAGTTAATGAAATCGTTTGTAGTATTGTTACGCACAGAATCTGTATATTGTACCTGAAACAAGTGTGCTGATACGTATAATACTCTTTTATCCGTGTAGAGTTCCTTGATTTTTGTGCCGATAGCATTTGCAAGGTGTGTTTTTCCTACACCTGATGCTCCGTAAAAAAACAGCGGATTAAAAATGGTTTTCGCCGGGTTTTGAGCGACAGCTTCTGCTACGCTGCGAGAAAGTTTGTTGCTATAGCCTTCAATAAATGTTTCAAAGTTGTATTCCGGATTCAGATGTGGGTCTAAATCTGCAATAGGAGTTTGCGGTATCTCTTTGCCAATTATCTTTTTTTGTGGAATAATAGTGCGGGGAGTAGATTCGAGGTTGACGGTAGTACGTGAACTCTTATCTACCATAACATTATACAATAACTTGGTACCATCACCAATCACTTTGTATAGAGTTTTACGCAACAAGTCAACGAACTTGTCCTCCAAAAACTCATAGAAGAACTGGCTGGGTACTTGTACAACCAGCGTCTTGTCCTCATATTTCAAAGGTATGATGGGGAGAAACCATGTTTTGTATGTCTGCTCAGGAACATTGTCTCTGATAATCTCAAGACAGCGGTTCCATAGCCCGACATGATTTAATTCACTCATAACGGCTTTAAATACATTTATTAATTAAGCGAAACTTCTACGCCTGCAAAATTGGCAATCTTATTTCAAAAAAACAAATGTGTTTTTTCTTGTTTTTCTGTTAAAAGCAATAAGCTCTTTACTTTCAACTACTTATCTTGTTGCATATAAATAGCGTCTTTGGAAGGCTATTGTTTTTTTATAAGTCTCTGTACTATAGTTGAATATACAAGTAAGGACTGAAATCTTTAACTTTTGGAATGATTCTGTAGAAGGGGGTGCTTTAGTTTCTACACGGACTTATCGGGTGTTTTCTTCCCAATTAGCTTACTCCCTTTTATTTAGACTAATTCTATTTAAAGGGACTTTCTCTACTTATCTTTTTTGCCGAATAAGGAGAAATGAACATACCTTTTCGGATGTGATTTCAGATCTTCAAGCAAGTCGGCTGCATTGGCTGTTGTTGCATTCAGATTATTGTAAAGTGACGGATCGTTCAGAAGCAATCCGATGGTGTTATCTTTCCGGCCTAATTGGTCTGTAATCATTTTTATATTTGCCAGTGTGGAATCTATGCTGGCGAATGCAGCAGAGTAGTCTATTTCCTTCAGGTTATCACTGATAACGACGAAGTTATCGCCAATAGTGTTTAGTTTTTGAGTAAGCTGCGGAATATCTTTACTCATAATAGCCTGTAACTGCCGGCTGGTGATTTCCATATTCGCCATTGTACCTTGCATACTATGTAATGTGCCGGGGATGGCAGGGTCTCCAAGTATGGTATTCAGTGAAGCAAGGATGGAGTCCAACTTGGGAAGCATCTTTTCTACTTGTGGCATAATCGTTGCTACTTGGTCCATTACACCGTTGTTGACATTACCTTGCAGCGTGTCGCCTGTCAGGTACTTTTCGCGCGGATTGTTTGCCAGTAATAAGTTCATCTTCACTCCCCCCATCAGTTCGGAGGTCAGTTCGGCAGTACTACCTTTCGGTATGCGCAGTTCCGGATCTACGTCTATTTCCGCAACTACCTTTCCGGGTTCGTTATAGTCATAGTAGAGGTCACGCACAATACCTACACGGAATCCGTCGGCAAAGACCGGACTTGACTTCGTCAGTCCATTGATATTATGGAACTTTACGTAGAAATAGTTGGTAGGCTTGAACATGTGGATACCTTTCAGGTAATTGATGCCATATACCAATATGCAGAGGGCAACAATGCCTGCAAGCCCTATTCTAACTTCTTTAGTAAGATACTTCATCATGATGTTATAGTCTTATTATTTGTTTCTTTTCTTTTTAAATTCCTCAATAGCCGCACTGACATTCATCTTCTTTCCATTTTTAAAAGCGATGATAAAAGCGTCTTTGAATTTCGGCGCTATTTCACGTTTAGTACGTGCCACTTTATTATAATCGGTCGATGCCCCATATGTATATTTATAGAGTCCGCCTTCCTGATAATGTTCTACACCTTTCAGTCCTTTCAGTCGTTTGTCATTGGTGGCAATCGGACGGGAAGAAGTCAGTATTTGTATTTTAAACACGGGACCGGTGTTATCGGTTTGCTTATTGGGCGTTTTTCCCGTATTTTGTTTTGTCCCGGTATTGTTGGCAGCAGATGTCGTCGGCTTTTGAACTGTTTCTGCTTTTTTTTCGATTGTATCCGCTTCTTCTACCTTACCGGCATCTGTTTCCTCCGGCAGTATCGTGCGGCTGCTTCCGGTCATCCGTATCTCATGCTCGCGTTTATAAGAAAGAAAAGCGCGGAAAATTCCGTTGGCGAGTGTAGTGCTTCCTGCTTCAGAGTTGAGATAACGTTCTTCTTCCGGATGGGATATAAAACCGAGTTCTACCAGGATGCTGGGCATGGCACTGGCTTTGAGTACCAGGAAACCGGCTTGATGCACACCACGGTCTGCACGCTTGCAAGTGTGGCGGAACTCTTTCTGTACGAGCGAAGCCAGATGTACACTTTGGGACATGTACTTATCTTGCATAAACTCAAATATGATGTAAGACTCTGCCGAATTGGGATTGAATCCTGCATAGCGCGTCTTATAATCGCTTTCGTATAAAATAACGGAGTTTTCTCGTTTGGCTACTTCCAGATTAGCGTCCGATTTGGCAAGACCAAGTGTCCATGTAGAGGCTCCTTTGGCAGTATTATTCTTTGCTACGGAATTGGTATGAATGGAGATGAATAAATCTGCTTTAGCATTGTTGGCAATATCCGCTCGTTTACCAAGGGGGATAAATACATCCCGTTCGCGGGTATATATCACTTTTACGTCCGGACAGTTCTTCTTTATTTGTCTTCCCAATTTGAGTGCGACATTCAGGTTGATAGTTTTTTCTTTGGAGAACTTGCCTAAAGCACCGGGATCATGACCTCCGTGTCCGGCGTCAATAACGACAACGAAATCCTTTGCTTCGATGCTGTTGGTGCAGAAAGGGGAAATGAACAGCCCGAAGCAAATGCAGATATATAATATGTGTCGTTTACAGAGTTTCATACCAAAAGTCGTTGCAAATGTAGTGGAAATTTATAGAAAACTGATGCTTTGCATGAAGTTTTGTTACTTTTCTCCCTGATTTGTGATAGATTTCTTTAAAACAGACTAACTTTGCATCCGCAAATTAAATAGAAAATAGGTATGTTAGTTCGTTTTCTTAAGAACTGGACATTGCCATTGGCGATGCTTACAGGTACTTTGGGATACTTCATCCTTGCGAATGTCCCTTTCTTGGCGCCTACCAAACCATATATCAATGATTTGATTGCGTATATTACTCCTCTGCTGATATTTGCCCAACTGTTGCTTACTTTCTGTAAAGTAGAAAATCTGAATGAACTGAAACCCAAGGCGTGGCATGGTTGGTTGTTGTTGTTTCAGACTGTCTCTTGTCTGGCGATTGCCACTTTGCTGGTATGTTGTCCTATGGACGAAATTTACAGGGAGGTGTTTGAAGGAGCGATGGTTTGTGTGATTTGCCCTACTGCTACGGCGGCGGCTGTCATCACGGGCAAGCTGGGAGGTAGTGCATCTACACTGACTACTTATACCTTATTGTCTAATTTGCTGGCGGCGGTGGCTGTTCCACTGGTTTTCCCGTTGGTAGAACCTCATGCCGATATGAGTTTCTTTGCAGCTTTTCTGAAAATTCTGAGTAAGGTTTTTCCGTTATTGCTTTTTCCTTTCTTTCTGGCATGGTTTCTGAGGGTGTTTATGCCGCGTGTGCACCATTTCTTATTGGGGTTCCATGATCTTGCTTTTTATTTGTGGGGGGTAGCGCTTGCCATCGTATCCGGACAGACAGTCCGCTCGCTGGTGATTAGTGATGCACCGGTGTCTGTTGAAATTCTGATAGCACTTGCAGGATTAATAGCCTGCTGCCTGCAATTCTTTCTGGGTAAGAATATTGGCGGACGTTATAATGACCGTATCAGTGGTGGTCAGGCTTTGGGGCAGAAAAATACGGTGCTTGCCATCTGGATGGCTTATACCTATCTGAATCCGCTTTCTTCCGTAGGGCCGGGGTCTTATGTTCTGTGGCAGAATCTGATAAATAGCTGGCAACTATGGAAGAAAAGGAAAAGAGAGGAACAACTTTCTATTGAATGATAGGAAGTAAGTACGCGGGGGAAAGACTATATCTCTAACGTAGCAACAGTTCTTCTTCGTTGTAGCGTGGGCGGTCTTTTACTTCAATATATATTTTACCGATGTATTCGCCTACAATTCCCAGAGATACTAATATTGCACCACCAACCAGCCAGAGAGAAATCATCAGAGATGACCATCCCGGCACGGCGTTGTGGAGGAAGTAAGCACGTAGGGTCCAGATAGTGACGCACACAGCTACGAGGATGAAGATGCAACCTAGCCAGAAAATCATACGTACAGGCTTGACCGAAAAAGATGTAATGCCGTCGATGGCAAAGTTCAACATCTTCTTGAAAGGGTATTTCGATTCGCCCGCAAAACGCTTGTCACGATTGTAGTAGACGCAGGCTGTTTGGTAGCCGATGAGAGGTACCAAGCCACGCAGATAAAGATTACGTTCGCGAAAGCGGCAGAGCTGGCGGACGGCGCGGCTGCTCATTAAGCGATAGTCTGCATGATTATAGACCGATTTTGCTCCCATTAGTTTCATCAGGCGATAAAAGACAAGAGCGGTGGTACGTTTAAAGAAGGTATCAGTTTTACGTTCCTGTCGCACGCCATATACAATATCACAGCCCTCTCTGTAGCGTTCCAGCATTTCGGGGATGACATTGATGTCGTCTTGTAAGTCGGCATCTATGGAAATGGCGGCATCACATCTCTCTTTAACAGCGTTTAGACCGGCTATGAGCGCATTTTGGTGCCCTACATTTCCAGCCAGATTCAGACCGCAGGCATAAGGAGTATTTTGGTGAAGGTCTTTGATAATGCTCCAAGTATGGTCGGTACTGCCATCGTTTACATACAATATGTAGCTTTTAGGAGAAATATTCCCCTTAGCTATAAGGAGGTCAAGCAATTGGGTTAAGCGTTTGTGTGCTTCGTGTAAGACGGCCTCTTCTTTATAGCAAGGCACTACGATGGCAAGTACTGGGGATTTTTCCATAATCAATTATTCTTTTTGCAATATTCGTAAGAAATCGGGAGAAAAACAAATGATTGTTATCTCTTTTTGAAAATAAACCTGACTAACAGGAAATTGACTGGGATAGCGATACAGAATACCGGAATGGGTGCCATGGGTTTGGGAAGTCCAATCCAGAGGAAAAGATTGAATAATCCCATGTGCAGTAAATAGTTGACTAAGTGTGCGCCTCCAAATCCGAAAGCCTTTCTCCATGAGGGTTTACGCTTAAAGGTGAAATAAGCGGTCAGGTAAAAATTGGCGATGAGACTGATTACATATCCTATAGTGTAGGCTATATTGACATTAATAAGCCATTGAAACAAAAAATACAATCCATAATGTAGCGCAGTGGCAAAAATGCCTACCATTGCAAAACGTATAAATTCCGGTAGTTGCTTCAGATCTTTCATCTTTTTGATTTGAAGCTGTAAAGTTAGGCATTGTTGGAGAATAATCGTACTTTTGCGGGCGGAAATCATAAACAACGAGAGAATATTATGTCAGAAAAGAAAAAAGCATTTTGGTTCATAGCAATACTGAGTGCGCTTGTGATACTTCCTTTCCTGGGAGAAACTATTTTTTATTCTAAAGGAGAACCTCGTGAGGCTATTGTAGCTTTCTCTATGTTGGAGAGTGGTAATTGGATACTTCCGGTGAATTATGGAACCGATATAGCATTCAAGCCTCCTTTCTTTTACTGGGCGATTGCTGCCGTCTCTTCTCTTTTAGGTGGAGTTACGGAATATTCATCCCGCTTTCCGTCGGCTCTTGCCTTTTTGGCCATGCAGTTGGTGTTCTTTTCTTTTATAGCCAAACGTAAAGGCATAAAGACAGCTTTTCTTGCTTCTATTCTTCTTTTATCCTCTTTTGAAGTACATCGGGCGGCGGTGGCCTGCCGTGTAGATATGGTACAGGTGTCGTTCATTGTTATTTCATTGTGCTTGTTGTTCCGCTGGGATGAGAAAGGATGTCGTGGTATTCCCTGGTTAGCTGTTTTGTTGATGGGCTGTGCCACATTAACTAAAGGTCCGGTAGGTTCTATATTCCCCTGTGTCTGTATAGGACTTTACCAGTTGCTGCGTGGACGTTCTTTCTGGAAGACATTTTTCCTGTTGCTACCTGTAGGAATGCTCTCTCTGCTTCCTTATGCTGCTTGGGTTGGCGCGGCTTACGCACAGGGTGGACAAGCTTTTATTGATTTGGTATTGGAGGAGAACACAGGGCGTTTCATGGGTAAGATGTCCTATGAGTCACATGAAAATCCGGTTTGGTATAATTTCCTGACCATTATTTGGGGATGGATTCCTTGGACTCTTGTGTTGCTTATTTCTCTCTTTGGGCTTAAATGGAAAAATATCAGGGTTTTGCCCGAAGGTACATCTGTCGGTGGACGCATCAGGAAAGCTTGGGATAAGTTTCGTTCACAGTCGCCCATACAACTATTTACGTGGGTAGTGATTCTCTTTATTTTTATATTCTATTGTATCCCCAAGAGTAAGCGCAGTGTATATCTGCTTCCTATTTATCCGTTCATGGCAGTACTGATGGCTGAGTATTTGTTAGCTTTGGTACAGCGTGGGGCAAAGGTATTTAAAATTTCTGCTAACATTTTTGCTTCTCTGTGTCTGATACTGACGGCTACCTTCATTGTTGTACGTTTAGGATTGGTGCCGGACAGTCTTTTCGGAACCGGTCGCCACGCAGCCGAGAATGTTGCTTTTATGCATGCTTTGAAAGAAGTTTCTCTTTCTATTCCCAAATGGTGTCTGGTAGCGCTTCCACTGATTGCTGCGGTCTGCACATGGAGGGGAGTGGCAAAGAAGGCTGGCGCTTACTCCTTATTATATAGTATTGCCGGATGTATGCTTTGCCTGTTTGTCTCATTGGATGCAGTATACCAGCCTACGGTGCTGGCTGTCAAGTCAGACAAGCATATCCTTAATCAAATCAGGGAGTATGTGCCTCAGGGAACGGTTTATTCGTATGATGGTATGAGTTTCTATGGTATCAACTTCTATATGGGCGATCAGATGCGGCATTTTGAAACGGAATTACCATCCGGTGAAGGATATGTCATATCATCGGAGAAGGAAAATAAACAGTTATTGGCGAACTTCAGTAGTCAATATGAGTTTGAAGAAATCTTCCTTACGCAGAAGCGTAGCTGCGATTTACGTGCTAAAGTTTATATGTATAAGTTTAAAAAGAAATAAATGTCACCTGCCATAATCATTGATAAATATTATCCGGAAGATAATGAACGGAAACATATCTTGTCGGTGCATAGCCGTCTGGTGGCTGAGAAAGCATTGTGGATTGCCGATCACCACCCGGAACTTCAGTTGGATAAAGATTTTCTGTATGAAGCCGGTATGTTGCATGATATTGGTATCTTTTTGACAGATGCTCCGGGTATCTTCTGTTTTGGTAACCAACCATACATCTGTCATGGCTATCTTGGAGCCGACCTGATGCGTCGGGAGGGGTATCCGCGCCATGCGCTGGTATGCGAAAGGCATACAGGTGCAGGACTCTCGCTGGACGATATTGCTGCACAAAATCTGCCTGTTCCCCATCGGGATATGCTTCCGGTTAGTCTGGAAGAGCAAGTCATCTGTTTTGCTGACAAGTTCTATTCTAAAACTCATCTGGAACGGGAAAAGACTGTAGAAAAGGCACGGAAAAGTCTTTCTTATTTCGGCAATGCAGGCTTGAAACGTTTTGATTGTTGGTGCGAACAGTTCTTGTAGCATTCTAAATTTCTTTAAAAAGGGAGATTATCCGTATAATTTACGTACTTTTGCCCCTTCAAGCGGAAACTATTAGTTGATTACGCCATTGAAAGCAAATACATTCATATCATTCATACTACTACTTGTCTTACTCCTGCTATCCGGCGAGGCCTTTTCGCAACGTCGGCGTGGGAGAACTGTTCCCCCTGGAATTGAGCGGACAGATACTTTTAATATCGAGGGTGTGCAAAAGGGGGATACATTGAAAAATGACACGGTACAGTTGCAACCTGCTCAGAAAAAGCAGCCGTTGGATGCTCCGGTGATTTATGAAGCCACTGACTCTATTGTGTTCACCCAAGGTGGAGTGGCTAATTTATATGGAGACGGAAAGGTGAATTATCAAAAGATAGAGTTGGCGGCTGCCGTGATTACCATGAATATGGATAGTAGTACGGTTTATGCTTATGGGGTGGAAGATACATTAGGAACAGTATCAGGAAAGCCGGTTTTCAAAGATGGTGATACGCCTTATGAAACTAATACCATCCGATATAATTTTAAAAGCAAGAAGGGACTTATCAGTAATGTCGTCAGCCAGCAGGGTGAAGGATATGTTACGGGTAATAATGCCAAGAAGGGCATGAATGATGAGCTGTATATGAAAAGTGGCCGTTATACCACTTGCGATAATCACGATCATCCTCATTTCTACATGCAAATGACTTATGCCAAGGTGCGTCCCAAGAAGAACGTCGTCACAGGCCCTGCATATTTGGTGATAGAAGATGTACCGTTACCTCTTGCCGTTCCGTTTTTCTTCTTTCCTTTCTCCAGCAGTTATTCATCGGGATTCATTATGCCAAGCTATATGGACGACTCCGCCCGTGGATTCGGATTGACGGAGGGTGGTTACTATTTTGCTATCAGTGACAAAATGGACCTGAAACTGCGGGGGGATATTTTTACAAAGGGTTCATGGGCGTTGAATGCTGAAACAAATTATAATGTCCGGTATAAATTCTCCGGTTTGTTTCAGGCCAATTATCAGGTTACCAAAACGGGTGATAAAGGTTTGGACGACTATGCGGTAGCAAAAGACTTTAAGGTGGTATGGTCACATCGTCAGGACCCGAAAGCCAATCCTAATTCGTCATTCTCAGCGAGCGTAAATTTCTCTTCCAGTAGTTATGAGCGTACCAATGTAGGTAACTTGTACAACTCGCAAGCAATGACGCAGAATACAAAAACGTCCAGTGTCAGCTACTCTCGCAACTTCCCTGACCAGAAACTTTCGATCTCGGCTACGGGGAATATTTCACAGAATACGAAAGACTCTGCTATTGCCGTGACTTTACCGGATTTGACTATTACGTTGAGTACTATCTTTCCCTTTAAAAGAAAACAGGCGGCAGGTGATGAAAAATGGTATGAGAAGATTTCAATACGCTATAGCGGACGTCTCTCTAACAGTATTACAACGAAAGACAACCTCTTGTTTAAATCTAACCTGATAAAGGACTGGAAGAATGGAATGAAACACGAGGTGCCTATCAGTGCCACGTTTACTTTGTTCAAGTACTTCAATCTGACTCCATCGGTCAACTACACAGAACGCTGGTATACCCGAAAGGTGATGAAAGATTGGGACCCGAGCGGAGGAACAAGTGGCACAGGTGGGGAGGTTAATACCGATACCATTTACGGTTTTCACCGGGTATATGATTATAGTGCCAGTCTGGGCCTTAATACCAAGATTTACGGTATGTACAAGCCATTGTTCATGAAGAAGAAAGAGATACAGATACGTCACGTCATAACTCCTTCTGTCAGCATCAGTGCATCACCTGACTTTGGTTCTTCCGGTTTTGGCTATTATGATACTTATCTCAAACCCAATGCTGATGGAACACAGGATACAGTTACGTATTCTCCGTATGCCGGGCAAATGTTCGGGGTGCCGGGGCAGGGTCGGTCAGGAAATATTTCATTCCAGATTTCCAATAATCTGGAAATGAAATATAAGGATAAGAATGACTCCATTCGTAAAGTCAGCCTGATAGATGAGTTAGGTGCAAGTATTTCTTATAATACGGCTGCTAAAGTGCGTCCGTGGAGCAACCTGACCATAAACTTGCGCTTGAAGTTGAGTAAGAGTTATACTTTCAGTATGAGTTCTGTTTTCGCTACTTATGCTTACGCCTTTGATAAAAACGGTAATGTGGTTCCAAGTGATCGTACAGAGTGGTCATATGGACGTTTCGGACGTTTCCAGGGATATGGTAACTCTTTCAGCTATACGCTCAACAATGATACCTGGAAGAAATGGAAAGCATTCTTTACCGGAGAAAAGTCGGATGGGGAGGATACTAAAGCCGGCCAGAGTGATACGGAAAATGAAGATGACGAAACGGATGACACCGGGACGGATACTGCTCCTACCAAGCGAAAGAAAGAAAAAGCTGCTGTAGATGATGATGGTTATCAGGTGTTCAAAATGCCTTGGTCAATAAATCTGAGTACAGGCTTTAATATAACAGAAGATACGACGAAGCCAATCAACAGAAATAGCATGCGGTATCCGTATAAGTTTAGTTTGAATGCCCTTAATATTAATGGTAATGTTAAGATTTCCAATAAGTGGGCCATCAGTTTTAATTCCGGTTATGACTTTAATGCTAAAAAGATTGTGCAGACTTCTTTTAATATCACACGTGACTTACACTGTTTCAGCATGTCTGCCAGTCTCTCTCCTTTTGGCGCATGGAAATATTACAGCTTCGTTATCCGTGCTAATGCCAGTATTTTGCAGGACTTGAAATATGATAAGAAGAGTCAGACACAGACTAATATTAAATGGTACTAAAAAAGAGGGAATTATAAATCTATAATTCCCTCTTTTTTTACCATGCTATCTCCTGCTCTCCATGTTCCTTTAAATATGCATTCGCTCTGCTGAAGTGTTTATTCCCGAAGAAGCCATTGTAGGCGGAAAGGGGGGAAGGGTGTGCAGAAGTCAGTACTAAATGCTTGTTACGGTCAATGAATGCACCTTTGCGCTGTGCATATGAGCCCCAAAGGATGAATACGAGATGTTCGCGTTGCTCAGCGAGAACACGGATTGCGGCGTCGGTAAACGTTTCCCAGCCGCGGTTCTGGTGAGAACCTGCCTGATGTGCACGAACGGTGAGAGTAGCGTTCAAAAGTAGCACTCCTTGCTCAGCCCAGCGGGTGAGATTACCCGTAGAAGGTGCATCAGTGCCTATATCGTCTTTAATCTCTTTGAATATATTAATCAGTGAAGGAGGAAAGCGAACTCCGTCATTGACGGAAAAACATAATCCATGAGCCTGTCCGGGACCGTGATAAGGATCCTGGCCAATGATAACCACCTTTACTTTGTCAAATGGGCAAAGATTAAAAGCATTGAATATTAGTTTTCCCGGAGGATAGATCGGATAGTGGGTGTATTCTTCCCGTACAAAATCCGTCAGCGTGTGGAAATAATCTTTTTCAAATTCCGGCTCCAAACGCGCTTTCCAACTTTCTTCTATCTGAACATTCATAATTTTGTGTGTTAAAAGTTTCGGTCGCTAAGATACAATTTTAATCCGGTTCCTGTAATATAGCATTGATATTATTTCTTTGGGTGGGGATAAATGAAAAGGCAGAGAATTTTGGCTCTCTGCCTTTTCTTATTGTTTATAGAATACTAAATCAAATAGATATTGTGCTCTTTGCACTCCTGACGCATATCCTCCGGCCAGATACTGGCTTGAATCTCTCCGATATGTGCTTTGCGGAGATAAAACATACAAAGGCGCGATTGACCTATACCACCGCCTATAGATAAAGGTAATGTATCACTCATTAACCGTTTATGGAAATAAAGTTCCAGACGTTTTTCTTCTTTCTCTTGCTTTAACTGGCGTTGCAACGCTTCCTTGTCCACACGGATACCCATGGACGAGAGTTCGATGCTGCGTTGCAATACATCATCCCACAGTAAGAGGTCACCGTTCAGGCCCGGAAGACCGTTAAGACCTTCCGAAGTATAATCATCATAGTCCGGAGCACGTCCGTCGTGCTTTTCTCCATCACTTAGTTTACAGCCGATGCCGATAATGAATACTGCGCCATATTTCTTTGTAATGGCATGTTCGCGGCATTTAGGCTCCAGGTCCGGATAGAGCTGGCGTAACTCTTCGGCGTGGATGAAATGTAATTTCTGAGGCAGGCAAGGCTTGATTTCCGGATACATTTCATACACCATATATTCTGTGCGTATCATGGCTGCATAAATGCGGTTCACGATTTCTTTTAAGAACTCTACGTTGCGGTTCTCGGCAGTGATGACACGTTCCCAGTCCCATTGGTCCACATAAAGGGAGTGTAGATTTCCCAGCTCTTCATCCGAGCGTATGGCATTCATATCGGTGTAAATACCATATCCAGGTTCAATATTATAATCTGCCAATGTCAGTCGTTTCCATTTGGCAAGAGAATGTACTACTTCGGCTTGTGCGTCTCCCAAGTCTTTGATTGGAAATGATACGGCACGCTCCACGCCATTCAGGTCATCATTGATACCCATACCTTTCAGTACGAAAAGCGGGGCGGTGACACGGCGCAAACGTAATTCAGATGAAAGGTTCAATTGGAAGAACTCTTTTATCTGCTTAATTCCTAATTCTGTTTGTTTTAAGTCCAATAAGGGTTTATAGCCCTCTGGTTTTATCAGATAACTCATAAGTGTATACTATGTTTTTGTCCGGCAAATATAGGTATAATATTTATATTTGCATTGGAATTTCCTGAAATTGTGAGCATTTTGTCTCTTATTAACCTGTACTGGCTCTCAAAATAACATTCTTCTCTTAAGTGGTTTGCTGCAAAAAAAGATAAATGATTAGGAATATGCCCGGATTTTTTATACTTTTGTCCCCGCATTAAGGCTCCGTAGCTTAGTGAATAGAGCGTCAGATTCCGGTTCTGAAGGTCGTGCGTTTGAATCGCACCGGGGTCACTAAAGTAAAAAGGGGAATATCGATAACGGTATTCCCCTTTTTCTTTCTTTTAAGTAAGAAAATTTAATCTCCCATCTCTGCTACTTCTATTGAGAGAATCGGGTATGTTCCTTTCATTGCTTCTATTTCTCTGTCAGTTGCATAGATGAATATACATCTGTTGATTGCGGGAATCTGTATTTTCCTCACTTTTTCTTTCCAGTAGCGTCTTACCAAGAGGGTAGGGAAGTAGGTTATCATACCTTTATTCTCTAAGGTTTCTTTGGTTTTTCTCTCTTTATGTGGTGCTGTCAGTACAACATACCAGCCTCGTGTCTCATTAAGGCGTTCTTTTATGTTTTGGAGTATCATAATCAGTAAGCTTTGGTGACAACGAAATCAAAGGTGTTGAAGAATTGGGGCTTGTTGGCTATGGATATAGGCAGGACGATACTGATTGCCGCCCTGTTTCCTTTCCGGATATCTTTTCTATGATAAATCTTCCCTCTTTCCGAATCTTCTATTAAAATACTTGCAGTACAAGTGTGGCTGATTTCACTATTGCCTTTTATTGTTTCCTTTGTAAGAGGTGATTCCGGAACTGGATAGAGCAGTAATTGTGATGCTCGCCCGTTGATGATGAATTGGGAGTTACTCCAATTGATTCGTGCTTCATCAGATGAGTTATTCCGGATAACTATTTCCCAGAAGTCTTCATTGGGTATGAAGTTATAAGTGAGATTCTCATTGATATATTCTAATTTTCCTTTTTGGTTTTCATACCACTTGAAGCTTATACAGCAATCCTTGTCTATATATTGAGCTTGCATAGTGGCAGGTAATGCCAAAAACAACAAAATTAAAGAATAATGCTGTCTTTTATACTTTCGATAGTCGTTGTATATCCACAATAAAATTGTCAAAATACAGACAGGAATGGCTATAAGAATAAGCACTAATAAGGTCATAGTAATTTGGTTGTTTTAATGTTTATATGATTTTGTGACAAAGGTATCATAATTTGTTTGATAAAACAAATAAATTATGAATAAATAGCAATCAATGAACAGATAAATTATTATTTTACTTCCTCTTGGTCTGAATAATAAATCGTACCTTCATAACAATGGAAAAGACTAATATCTATATAGGGGAGGTTATAAAGGAGGTCATGGCTGAAAAACAGGTGACAAAGGCTGAACTATCAAGAAGACTGCAAGTTAAGCCTCAGAGTGTTGACTATATGTTAACACGAAAAAGTATTGATACAGACACTTTGTATAATGTATCTAAAGCTTTGGATTATGATTTTGCTATGCTGTATTCTATAGGTAAGGGACAGGCAAATTATGATAGAGATGAAGAGGCGTACAAACTATCTACTGCAAAGATTCTCATAGAACTGGAGTTAAAGCCAGAAGAAATAATAAAGTTGAATTTAAAGAAAAAGATAGCTGAAATGCTGGGATAAAGTATTTTCTTTCCTATAAATGAAAAAACGTTCGGTTTCTTTATCCGAACGTTTCACGTAAATTCTCCCAATTATCACAAAAATCTTGCATGGATGGGAAGAGTATGTCTGCTCCGGCATCCAGTAATACTTGTCCGTCGATGGGACCTGTATTGACGGCTACTGTAAATATACCTGCTGCCGCTCCGGCTTGCACTCCCATGGGAGCATTTTCTACTACGATTGCTTCATTGGGTTTAAATCCACCTTTTTGCAATGCCATCAGGTAGGGTTCAGGATGTGGTTTCCCGTACTTCACATCAAATGCAGTTACCATTAGTTCGCGTTGGAACATGCCGGGAAAGTTGTGTGAAAGCCGGTCTAATAATGAATGTTGCCCCGAGCCTGTGACCACCATTGGTGTCAGCCCCTCTGCCTTTATTTTTTGTAATACTTCCCATGCGCCGGGCATACGTTCCGGTTCGGGATTGCTGTTGAACTCTGCACTCTTTTCTGCGTAAATGCTCTGTATCATTTCAGGAGTGGCATCTTTGCCAAATTGTCGTTGATAGACGATGTTGATGGTAGCGGCTCCGGTACGTCCTTCATGCAGATAAGCTTCTTCGCGGCTTAGGTGAAGTCCGTGGCGTTCCATGACCTTGTTCCAAGCGTCTGCATGATAGGGCATGGAGTTGAATAATACACCGTCCATGTCGAAGAGGACGGATTTCAGTTGAATTTGTGAATACCCGTAGGATTGAAGATAACGGGCGACAGCTTCTTGAAACATAATACCTATTATTTTAGGCTGCAAAGATACAATAAAAAAACGAGGTGTGAACGATTTAACTCATTCACACCTCATCTATCTATGGTTTACTTGTTTCCTTTTACAGTCTTGCCTGAATAGCTTTTGATTCTTCTTCGTATCCCGGTTTGTTTAGTAATGCAAACATATTCTTCTTGTATGCTTCCACGCCCGGTTGATTGAACGGATTGACTCCCAGTAGATAACCACTGATACCGCAAGCAATTTCAAAGAAGTAAAGCAACTGACCAATATTGAATTCATCCAACTTTTCGATAACAATGCGCATATTGGGCACACCGCCATCCACGTGAGCCAACTGAGTACCCAGTTCGGCCATCTTGTTCACTTCGTCTACACGTTTGCCAGCCAGGAAGTTGAGACCGTCCAAGTTAGCTTCGTCAGTAGGAACTTCCAGTTTGTGGTCTACTTTCTCTACAGAGATTACAGTTTCGTAGATGGTGCGTTCACCTTCCTGAATCCATTGCCCCATAGAGTGCAGGTCAGTAGAGAAATCTACGGCTGCCGGGAAGATACCTTTGTTTTCCTTGCCTTCTGATTCTCCGTAAAGCTGTTTCCACCATTCGCTTACATAGTGCAGTTTCGGGCAGAAATTCACGAGAATTTCAATCTTCTTACCGTTCTTGTACAACTCGTTGCGAGTAGCAGCATATTGCGCAGCGGGGTTTTCAGCAAACGGAACGTTTATGCCGCAAGCCTTTTCCATGTCGACAGCACCGGCTACTAACTTCTCAATATCGAAACCTGCAATGGCAATCGGCAGCAAGCCTACCGGAGTCAGTACAGAGAAACGACCGCCCACGTTATCGGGGATAATGAATGATTTGTATCCTTCCTTATCGGCTGTGATGCGGGCAGCACCTTTCTTTTCATCCGTGATGGCAACGATTACTTTCTTAGCCATTTCCTTGCCGCGTTGGTCTTCGCACTGTTTTTTCAGCAAACGGAAAGCAAGAGCGGTTTCGGTGGTAGTTCCCGATTTGGAGATATTGATAACGCCGAATTTCTTATCTTTCAGGAATTCAGTCAGTTCATACAAATAATCTTCGCTGATATTGTGTCCTGCATAGATCATGACAGGTGCAGTTTTCTTTTCCTGTAACCAAGTGAAGCTGTTTGACAAAGCCTCGATGACAGCACGTGCTCCAAGGTAGCTTCCGCCAATGCCGGCCACGATCACTACTTCGCAGTTGTCGCGCAACACTTGTGCGGTGGCTTTCAGGTCAGCCAAATGTGCTTGGCTGATAGACGAGGGGAGGTGTAACCAGCCCAGGAAGTCATTACCTTTTCCGGTACCGTTTTCCAATGCTTCCTGCGCAGCTTTTACCTGAGCTTCGTAAGCAGCAACAGATGCTTTGGAAATAAATCCAAAAGTCTTTTCAATGTTCAAACTAATCATAATATTCTAGGTTTTAAATTCAGTGTACTTATTTATTTCAGGAAATTACCGCAACGAATCAGTCAACAGTTTAATTTCTATCATCGGCGAAATGCGTTCGTACAGGATGTTGTAGACGGCATCCAGTATCGGCATATTGACGTGGTGATGTTTGTTAATCTCTTTGATACATTTTGTTCCGTAATACCCTTCGGCAATCATTTCCATCTCTATTTGTGCGCTTTTCACAGAATATCCCTTGCCAATCATTGTACCGAATGTACGATTGCGGCTAAAATTAGAATATCCCGTTACCAGCAAGTCACCTAAATAAACAGAATCATTCACGTTTCTGTTCAGTGGATGCACGGTTTGCAGGAAGCGGTTCATTTCTTGCACGGCGTTGGATATCAATACTGCCTGAAAGTTATCACCATACTTCAGACCACTACAGATGCCGGCGGCAATGGCATACACGTTTTTCAGCACAGAACTATATTCTATACCGGCCACGTCATTGCTGACAGATGTCTTGATGAATGAGCTGGCCAGACGCCGGGCGATGGTACATGCCTTGTCTGTATCCGGGCAAGCGATGGTGAGATAGGAGAGACGTTCCAGAGCTACTTCTTCTGCGTGGCAGGGACCTGCCAGTACGGCAATGTTTTCGGGCGGAACACCATATTCTTTCGTGAAGTACTCCGATACAATCAAGTTGTCGTCGGGTACGATTCCTTTAATAGCAGTAATGATGAATTTGTCCCGTATCCGTGTTTTCAGCTTCTTCAGGTGAGCTTTGAGATAAGGAGAGGGGGTGACAAATATCAGCGTATCAGATTCCTTCACTACATCGTTGATATTAGAACTGAAGTTGATACGCTTCATGTCAAATTTGACGCCCGTCAGGTAGGCAGGGTTATGGCCCAATCGTTTAAAATCGGCTATACGGTCATCTCGTCGCATATACCAGTTAATCGACTCAGCCTGGGCAAGTACCATTTTGGCAATGGCTGTGGCCCAGCTTCCTCCGCCCATTATGGCTATCTTTCCGGGTAGTTTCATATCGAAATTAATAATTAATAATTAAAAATTAAAAGAGGGAAAGGAAAGTAAATCCTTTCCCTCGTTCGATCTTTAATCTCACTTATTTAATTTTTAATTCTTTAATTTTTAATTTTGTTGATCCAGTCAGCCACGTCGTTTACCGATGGGTTGGTCAGTTCCAGTTTGTATTTCTTGTTGATACCGCAAATGTCTTGGTGTAGTTTTTGCGGATTCACACCTTGCATGTCTTCTATTGTGTTGTAGCCGGCTTTCTGGATAACAGGTACCCAGTCTTCGGCAATACCCAGTTCCATGTATTTGGCTGGAGCATCTTTGGCAATGACCTTTTCGGGGCGCATCTGCGGGAAGAACAGTACTTCCTGAATGTATGATTTGCCTGTCATCAACATCGTCAGACGGTCAATACCGATACCGATACCCGATGTGGGAGGCATACCGAATTGCAGGGCGCGCAAGAAATCCTGATCTATGAACATGGCTTCGTCATCTCCCTTTTCACTCAATCGCAATTGATCTTTGAAACGTTCTTCCTGGTCAATAGGGTCGTTCAGCTCGCTATAAGCATTGGCTAGCTCTTTACCGTTCACCATCAGCTCAAAACGTTCAGTTAGTCCCGGTTTGCTGCGGTGCATCTTGGTCAGCGGACTCATTTCAACAGGATAGTCAGTGATGAAAGTCGGCTGAATGAAAGTGCCTTCGCAGAATTCGCCGAATATTTCATCTATCAACTTGCCTTTACCCATGGTGTCGTCAATTTCCATTTTCAGTTCTTTGCAGACCTGGCGGATTTCGTCTTCGCTCTTGCCGTTGAGGTCATAGCCGGTCTTTTCTTTGATGGCATCCAAAATGGGCAAGCGACGGTAAGGAGCTTTGAAACTAATGGTTTTTCCGTCTATGGTAGTCTCCGTGCAGCCATTAACAGCGATACAGATACGTTCCAGCAGTTTTTCGGTAAAACTCATCATCCAGTTATAATCCTTATATTGTACGTACAACTCCATACAAGTGAATTCCGGGTTATGGTTTTTGTCCATACCTTCATTGCGGAAGTTCTTTCCTATTTCATATACACCCTCGAAGCCACCTACAATCAGACGTTTCAGATAAAGCTCGGTAGCGATACGCAGATAGAGGTCGATGTTAAGTGAATTGTGGTGTGTGATGAACGGGCGGGCACTTGCTCCACCAGCTATGGATTGCAGAATCGGGGTTTCCACTTCGGTATAACCGGCTTCATCCAGTACGGCGCGCATGGTCTTGATGACGGTGGCACGTTTCAGGAAGGTTTCCTTCACGCCATCGTTCACAATAAGGTCCACATAACGTTGGCGATAGCGCAGTTCGGGGTCTTCGAAAGAGTCGTAGGCAACACCATCTTTGTACTTCACAATAGGTAGCGGTTTGATGGATTTTGCCAGTACGGTCAGTTTCTTGGCATGGATACTGATTTCGCCCATTTGGGTACGGAATACAAATCCTTCAATTCCAATGAAGTCGCCTAAGTCGAGCAGGCGTTTGAATACAGTGTTGTAGAGCTCCTTGTCTTCTTCCGGACAGATGTCGTCGCGGGTGATATACACCTGAATGCGACCTTTGGAATCCTGCAATTCAACGAACGAAGCCTTACCCATCACACGGCGTGTCATAATACGACCGGCTATGGATACCTGGCGAGGTTCAGCGTCATCTTTGAATTCTGCTTTTATATCAGTGGAGAAAGCATTGGTTACATACTCTGCAGCGGGATAGGGATCGATGCCCATCGCGCGAAGTTCATTCATACTATTACGTCGAATGATTTCCTGTTCACTTAGTTCTAATACATTCATTTCGTTGTACATTAACACAATTTGGGGACAAAAATACGAAACATTTTTCATATAATGGCACGAAGGAGGGGAGAATTAGGAAAAGTTTAGGGCTAACGTGTGCAGGGGTATCTTGATTTTAGCTCTTGCAATAATTCTATTATTTCCCCTCTTCTTTGCTCCCTTGCCGGAAAATGAGTATCTTTGCGCCCTCAATAAAAGAAAATAGGTATGACAGGACAAAAGGCACCCACAGCGTTGGGAACAGAAAAGATTGGAAAACTACTGATGCAATATGCCGTTCCGGCAATTATCGCCATGACGGCATCTTCCTTATATAATATGGTAGACAGCATTTTTATAGGTCACGGAGTAGGCACAATGGCTATTTCGGGGTTGGCGCTTACCTTTCCTTTGATGAACCTTGCAGCAGCATTCGGTTCGTTGGTGGGAGTAGGAGCTTCTACGCTGGTATCCGTGAAGTTGGGACAAAAAGACTATGATACCGCCCAAAGAATATTGGGAAATGTGCTTGTACTCAATATTGTTTTGGGCTTGGCATTTACGGTGGTGACACTTATCTTCCTCGACCCCATTCTTTACTTTTTCGGTGGTAGCGACGAGACGGTGAAGTATGCCCGTGAATATATGCAGATCATCTTGCTCGGCAATGTCGTTACCCATCTTTATCTCGGTTTGAATGCAGTGCTCCGCTCTTCCGGACATCCGCAAAAGGCGATGTACGCCACAATTGCTACGGTAGTCATTAATACGATACTCGACCCTTTGTTTATCTATGGCTTTGATTGGGGCATCCGTGGAGCTGCCATTGCCACCATTATTGCGCAGGTCATTTCATTGATGTGGCAATTCAAGATATTCAGCAATAAAGATGAACTCCTGCACTTCCATCGCGGCATTTTTCGCCTGCGCCGTAAGATTGTGATGGATTCGCTTGCTATCGGTATGTCCCCTTTCCTGATGAATCTGGCGGCATGTTTTATTGTGATTGTCATCAATCAGGGTTTGAAGCGTTATGGTGGAGACCTGTCCATCGGTGCATTTGGCATTGTCAACCGTCTGGTCTTTATATTTGTGATGATTGTGATGGGGCTGAATCAGGGCATGCAGCCCATCGCCGGATATAATTTCGGAGCACAGCAATATGCACGCGTTTCGCGCGTACTGAAACTGACGATAATTTTTGCTACCATAGTCACCACTACCGGTTTCCTGATGGGGATGCTTGTGCCTGACCTGGTGGTTTCTATATTTACCTCCGATGAAGAATTGATAGCTCTTGCGGCCCGTGGGTTGCGTGTAGTGGTTATGTTCTTTCCGATTATCGGTTTTCAGATGGTGACGTCGAACTTCTTCCAGAGCATCGGTATGGCAAGCAAAGCTATTTTCCTCTCCCTTACCCGCCAGATGCTTTTCCTGCTTCCGGCGCTGATTATTCTTCCCCGTTTCTTTGGTACGGCAGGGGTGTGGTATAGCATGCCGGTGTCCGATTTGCTTGCCAGTCTGGTGGCATTGGTGATGCTTGTAGGTCAGTTCCGTAAATTCAGAAAAGCAGAACAGCAAAATTAGTATTGATTATTGTTTTGTTTCTTCCCTATAAATCCTTACTTTTGTTATTAGTAAACCAAATAGATTGAAGCTATGAATAAGAAATTCGTTGTGAACATTGGTCGCCAATTGGGAAGCGGCGGAAAAGAGATAGGGGAGAAGTTGGCAGCCCGTTTGGGTATTGATTTCTATGACAAGGAGTTGATAACGCTGGCTTCTAAGGAAAGCGGCCTGTGCCGTGAGTTTTTTGAGAAAGCCGATGAACGTGCTTCGCAAGGTATCATTGGAGGGCTCTTCGGCATGCGTTTCCCTTTTGTGGGAGATGGTGCTTTGCCTACTCAGAATTGCCTGAGTAACGATGCCCTCTTTAAAGTACAGAGTGATGTTATCCGTCAGTTGGCTGACGAGAAATCCTGCCTTTTTGTAGGACGTTGTGCCGATTATATTCTGCGGGATTATCCTAACTGTGTGAACATCTTTATTTCGGCATCGCATAGTAGCCGTGTTGCACGTTTATGTGCCGCCCATTCCGTTTCAGAGGAAGAAGCGGAAAATATGATGAACAAGGAAGATAAGAAACGTTCGGAATATTATAATTATTATAGTTATAAGACGTGGGGAGCTGCGGCAACCTATCATCTTTGCATTGACTCTTCGGTATTGGGAATAGAGAAGACGATAGATTTCATCGAAGAGTTTGTGAAGCTCAAAATAAAGTAAATAGAGATTGAAATAAAAAAGAGAGGCTACGTTTACGCAGTCTCTCTTTTTTATATTATTATATAATGATGTTCTACATCATCGTCAGCAATATCATTTGCCCCGCCAGAATACGCAGGAACATCGTCAACGGATAAACCGTAGAATAGCCTACTGCCGGAGCATCGTTACCGGATGCCTGATTGGCATATGCCAGCGCGGGAGGGTCTGTATTACTACCGGCAATCAATCCCATCAGTGTAAAATAATTCACTTTGCAATAGAATCGGGCAATCATACCGATAATCAGCAATGGAATAACAGTAATCAGGAAACCATAACCCACATACGCTAATCCTGAACCTTCTACCACCGTCTGCACAAAATGTTCACCGGCTTCAATGCCTACGCTGGCAAGGAAAAGTACGATACCGATTTCGCGCAGCATCAGGTTGGCGCTCATGGTTGTATAAGTCACCAGCTTCAGTTTGTGTCCGAATCGTCCGATAAGGATAGCAACCACCAGCGGACCACCAGCCAGACCCAGTTTCACCGGAGTCGGTATGCCCGGGAAAGCGATAGGAAGACTGCCCAGCAGGATACCCAGGAAGATACCCACAAAGATGGTCACAATATTCGGTGTGTCCAGACGCTTCAACTGATTTCCAAGTACGCCCGCAACACGCTCTACAGCATCTTGCTGACCAACCACCATCACGCGGTCACCTACTTGCAATATCAAATTCGGGTCAGCAAACAAGTCCATACCCGAACGGTTGATGCGAGTTACATTCACCCCGTACATGCTACGGAAATGGAGGCTACCCAATTTTTTACCGTTGATTTCAGATTTTGTTACCAGTATACGGCGTGAAACCATCGGCATATCTTGTTTTTCCCAGTCCACCTGAATTTCTTTACCGATGAAAGCAGTTACCGCTTCGGCGTCTTCCTCGGAACATACGATGAAAATCTGGTCACCGATATGGAATTCAGTGTCTTGATTGGGGATACTGACGTGACCCTCATGACGGATACGTGAGCATACAAAAGAACGTCCCAGGAACTCTTTTACCTGGAGGAGTTTCTTTCCGTCGATGGATTCGTTGCGAACTTCCAGATGCAGCATATGTGGCATGTGCTTCATGTCCGAAGTCTGTGTGGAAAGTTCATCTTCTTCTTTTTTCAGGTTCACCCGGCAGATGTAGCGGATGGCGATGATAGAGCCGATGATGCCGACCACACCGAGCGGATAGGCGCAGGCATACCCCAATGCGATAGGATCACCTGTGTAGTTCAACTGATTCAACGCTTCCTGTGCAGCACCCAAACCCGGAGTATTGGTGACAGCACCATAGAGGATACCTACTATCATGGGGAGGTCGATTCCTCCGTCAATGAAGTAAATGCCCAGAGCTACTGCAATATTCAGTACCACAATGCCTACGGCAAGCATGTTCAGCGTCATTCCGCCTTTCTTGAAAGAAGAGAAGAACGACGGTCCTACTTGCAGACCGATACAGAATACGAATAAAATTAGCCCGAATTCGCGGATGAAATGCAGAATGTGAGTTTCACCCGTAAAACCGAAATGTCCCATCAGAATACCGGTGAAAAGTACAAATGTCACACCCAATGATATTCCGAAAATCTTAATCTTGCCCAAAAGTACGCCGACAGATATTACGAATGCATATAAGCATACGATATGGGCGACGGAGGCAGGGTCCCATAACAAACTCTCTAACCAATCCATAGTTACCTTTGTTTAACTTTTTTATTTGCTTATTGAAATTTCGCGCAAAGTTAGGCATTAAAAGGGAGGTGGCAAAGGGTTTCCGGGAGTTTTTCTTTTAGCTGCTATGAGGGGGCTGATAATCCATCTGCATCGTAGCTGGAACACACTTGCTCCGTACCAACTCCGTACATTCTTCGCTCAGAGGTACCTCTAACCGAAGAATGTACGGAGCAAGTGCAGTTCGGATACGGTCGGGGGATGGTCCGGATACGGAGGAATTGAACACTATCCTTTCAGAATGTCAATCTCCGTGCGAATTTTACTTAAAAATCCTTGTTATTATAACTTATTGAGTATATTTGCAAGTCCTATTTTTCGACAAATAGGTAAGTGAAGAGATTACTAATTATCTTTTTAATGATTAAATAAACTATGGCAGACAGTAAAGAAAAACTCTTCTCGGACTTTGCTCCTAATTCTACCGAACAGTGGATGGAGAAAGTGACAGCCGACCTGAAAGGCGCTGATTTCGAGAAGAAACTCGTTTGGAAGACAAACGAAGGATTTAAGGTGAAACCCTTCTACCGCATGGAAGACCTCAAAGGACTGAAAACGACAGACGCACTTCCCGGTGAATTTCCCTACCTCAGAGGTACCAAGAAAGACAACAACGAATGGCTGGTTCGTCAGGAAATCAAGGTGGAATGCCCCAAGGAAGCTAACGCAAAAGCGCTGGATATCCTTAACAAAGGTATCGACTCACTGGCTTTCCGCGTAAAGGCGAAAGAACTCAATGCCGAATACATCGAGACTTTGCTCGAAGGCATCTGTGCTGAATGTGTGGAACTGAACTTCTATACTTGTCAGGGACATGTTGTAGAACTCGCAGAACTTCTGGTGGCTTACTTCCAGAAGAAAGGCTACGACCTGGCGAAGCTGCAAGGCTCCATCGGCTATGACTTCTTCGACAAGATGCTGGCGAAAGGCAAGGAAAAGGGCGATATGCCTGTAACTGCCAAAGCCTTGATTGAAGCAACTGCTGCTCTGCCTAAATATCGTGTATTAAATGTAACTGCCCTGACGCTGAATAACGCCGGTGCATACATTTACCAGGAACTGGGATATGCTTTGGCTTGGGGTAATGAATACATGAACCAACTGACTGAGGCCGGACTTCCCGCAGCCCTCGTTGCCAAGAAGATTAAATTCAACTTTGGTATCAGCTCTAATTATTTCCTTGAAATTGCGAAATTCCGTGCTGCCCGTATGTTGTGGGCAAACATCGTTGCTTCTTATGATGCAGACAACCGTTGTGCTGCCAAGATGCATGTACATGCGGAAACCTCTACATTCAACCTCACTTTGTTTGATGCTCACGTAAATCTGTTGCGTACGCAAACTGAGGCCATGAGTGCTGCCCTGGCTGGTGTGGATTCTATGACGGTTACTCCGTTTGACAAAACTTACACTGCTCCCGATGAATTCTCAGAACGTATGGCACGCAATCAGCAATTGTTGCTGAAAGAAGAGTCTCATTTCGACAAGGTGATTGACCCGGCTGCCGGTTCTTACTATATTGAAAACCTGACTGTATCTATCGCTAAGCAAGCTTGGGAACTCTTCCTCTCCGTAGAAGAAGCAGGTGGTTTCTATGCCGCAGTGAAAGCCGGCACAGTGCAGGCTGCCGTGAACGAAAGCAACAAGGCTCGTCATAAGTCCGTTGCTCAGCGTCGCGAAGTGTTGCTGGGTACCAACCAGTTCCCGAACTTTAATGAAAAAGCAGGTGACAAGAAACCGCTCGAAGCTACTTGCTGCTGTGGTGGACACGATACTTGCGAAAAAGATGTTCCGACATTGAATTTCGACCGTGCTGCCAGCGAATTTGAGGCATTGCGCCTTGAAACGGAAGCTTCCGGCAAACGTCCGAAAGCGTTCATGCTGACTATCGGTAACCTGGCTATGCGTCAGGCACGTGCACAGTTCTCTTGCAACTTCCTGGCTTGTGCCGGATATGAAGTGGTTGATAACCTCGGTTTCCCCACAGTGGAAGCAGGTGTAGAGGCCGCTATGGCTGCCAAAGCCGACATCGTGGTACTGTGTTCCAGCGATGATGAATATGTGGAATATGCGGTTCCTGCCTTTAAGGCGCTGGATGGTCGTGCCATGTTCATCGTAGCCGGTGCTCCTGCCAATATGGAAGAACTGAAAGCTGCCGGTATCGAGAACTTCATCCATGTTCGTGTCAACGTGCTGGAAACATTAAAGGAATACAACGCTAAACTTTTGAAGTAAGATGAGAAAAGATTTTAAGAACTTAGATATATATGCCGCATTCCAGCCCGTAAACGGTGCTGAGTGGCAGAAGGCTAACGGCATCCATGCTGACTGGAAAACGCCGGAACACATCGAAGTGAAGCCTGTTTACACGAAAGAAGACCTTGAAGGCATGGAACATCTGGGCTATGCTGCTGGTTTGCCTCCCTATCTGCGTGGCCCGTACTCAGTGATGTACACGCTGCGTCCCTGGACTATCCGCCAGTATGCTGGATTCTCCACAGCCGAAGAGTCTAACGCATTCTACCGCCGTAACCTGGCTTCCGGACAGAAAGGTTTGTCCGTTGCTTTCGACTTGGCTACACACCGCGGATACGACCCCGACCACGAACGTGTGGTAGGCGATGTTGGTAAAGCCGGTGTATCTATCTGTTCACTGGAAAACATGAAGGTGCTCTTCGATGGTATTCCTTTGAGCAAGATGTCCGTATCAATGACAATGAACGGTGCCGTGCTTCCGATTCTGGCATTCTATATCAATGCAGGTTTGGAACAAGGTGCTAAGTTGGAAGAAATGGCTGGTACGATTCAGAACGATATTCTGAAAGAATTCATGGTGCGTAACACTTATATTTACCCGCCTGCATTCTCAATGAAGATTATTTCTGATATCTTTGAATATACTTCACAGAAGATGCCGAAGTTCAACTCTATCTCTATTTCCGGTTACCACATGCAGGAAGCAGGTGCTACGGCTGATATCGAGTTGGCTTACACGCTTGCCGACGGTCTTGAATACCTCCGTGCAGGTGTTGCTGCAGGTATCGACATCGACGCTTTTGCTCCGCGTCTGTCCTTCTTCTGGGCTATCGGAACCAATCACTTCATGGAAATTGCCAAGATGCGTGCTGCACGTATGTTGTGGGCGAAGATTGTGAAACAGTTCAATCCGAAGAATCCGAAATCTCTGGCTTTGCGTACACACTCCCAGACTTCAGGTTGGTCGTTGACCGAACAAGACCCGTTCAATAACGTGGGCCGTACTTGTATCGAAGCTATGGCTGCTGCACTGGGACATACTCAGTCATTGCACACCAATGCACTGGATGAGGCCATCGCTTTGCCGACGGACTTCTCTGCACGTATTGCACGTAACACTCAGATTTATATCCAGGAAGAAACTTATATTTGTAAGAATGTTGACCCATGGGGCGGTTCTTACTATGTAGAGTCTCTGACAAACGACCTGGCTCATAAAGCATGGGAATTGATTGAAGAGGTAGAAAAGCTGGGCGGTATGGCAAAAGCTATCGAAACCGGTATTCCTAAGATGCGTATTGAAGAAGCTGCTGCGCGTACGCAGGCACGTATCGACTCCGGTTCTCAGACTATTGTCGGCGTGAACAAGTATCGTCTGGAGAAAGAAGCTCCGATTGATATCCTTGAAATTGACAATACGGCTGTTCGCCAGGAACAGATTGCTAACCTGAAGACTTTGAAAGAAGGACGCGACGAGGCAGCTGTACAGAAAGCATTGGAAGCTATCACCAAATGTGTGGAAACCAAGGAAGGCAACTTGCTTGAGTTGGCAGTTGAAGCTGCCCGTGTTCGCGCTACGCTGGGTGAAATCTCGTATGCTTGCGAAAAGATTGTAGGACGTTATAAAGCAGTAATCAGAACTATATCAGGCGTGTATTCATCAGAAAGTAAGAACGACAGCGACTTCAAGCGTGCTTGTGAACTGGCTGAGAAGTTTGCGAAGAAAGAGGGACGTCAACCTCGTATCATGGTAGCAAAAATGGGCCAGGACGGTCACGACCGTGGTGCCAAAGTAGTAGCAACCGGTTATGCCGACTGTGGTTTCGACGTGGATATGGGACCATTGTTCCAGACACCTGCCGAAGCTGCCCGCGAAGCAGTTGAAAACGATGTTCACGTAGTGGGGGTTTCTTCACTGGCTGCCGGACATAAGACACTGATTCCGCAGATTATTGAGGAATTGAAGAAGTTGGGCCGTGAGGATATCATTGTGATTGCCGGTGGTGTAATCCCTGCACAAGACTATGATTTCTTGTACAAAGCCGGTGTAGCTGCCATCTTTGGTCCGGGTTCTCCAGTAGCCAAGGCTGCTTGCCAGATTCTGGAAATCCTGATGGATGAAGAATAAATTTAAGAAGTGATAAAGCGCTGAGGCGCTGAAAGTAATAAGCGGACTGCGGGTGTTTCTTTACCTGCGGTCCGCTTTTTTGTTTTAATACTCCGATTTTAAGTACAGGTACGAAAATTAGGTTGTGTCTTTAGTGCTTTGACTATCAGTGTATTGCATTTACATTCTATTTGTCTCCTAATGTAAAAGCATTTACCACCGTATGTAACGACCTTTACCCCGTATTGTAACGGCTTTTACCTCGGTATGTAACGACCTTTACCTCGGCGTGTAAATGAAGTTACCGTTTGGAGTAAACCGAGTTACCACGAAAAGAAACAGCCGTGTCCTCGTAAGGTGAAATTCATTCACCTGCCGGGGCACGGCTGTTCGTTTGTAAGCTGTGTACTTGCCTATCCATGCCGGACGACAGCAACCTTGCTACCAATTGTATTCTTCTACATAGCTATCAAAATACTCTTCTTGTTGCAAGCCCAACTTCCTTGCCAGTGCAATCACTTTTTGCTGCTCGGCAGGCGACAATAAAGTTTCTCCTTTTCGTTTCTGATAATATTTTCTGATTCCCCAGTTACCAATCAGCCCGTAGCGGAATGTTCCTGATGCACTGACAGCCAGTGCTTCCGTGGTGCGGACAAAACCTTTGGCATAACGCACTTTTTGGTTGGAACGGTAATATTCGCACTTTCCTGCCATGGCTTCAATTGTTTTCGGATTCAGTGTAGGCGGAAAAGTAATGCTTGCCGGAGTATGGCTATACGCAATCCGGCGCAGGCAAGTGTCGGCATGAGGGCAATCTGCTGTCGTGCACAGACCAAAGTTATAGGGAACTTTTGAATAATCGAACGATTCTTTTTCCATTGTGTTTTCAATTTAATGATTGTGCGGCAAAGGTACGATATATATCACGGATTGAGGCAGATTATAGAATGATATTCTGTGATATTATGATTTGTTTTTATAAAGTATCTTTGACTGAAATATCCGGATTATCTTTTATAAATAAAAAATCCGTTACTTCTGTATGATACATTAGTAACGGATTTACCCAGTAAAACAATCTGATTACTTAGTTAGATTCCTATATCTCTGTAAAGCTTCCAGATAATAGTAGTCTGCATAATTCAGTGGTACGTCTATTTCCGAACCGTGGGGCAGTGAACCGGTGGAGTGCATTAATACAAATCCTTGGTTAGTGCCTTTCGCTGCCAAATATTTATCGCTGGAAAGATTCTTCAGAATGGTTTCGGCATAGTCGAAATATTTCTTTCCTTCCGGAGCAAAGGTGCTAAGTTCAAGTAGCGCTGAGGCTGTGATGGCTGCTGCCGAGGCATCTCTCGGAGTGGTTTCACCTGTGGGTGCATCATAATCCCAATATGGAATGCAGTCGTCGGTAGTTACCCTTTTCATAATCATATCCGCAATGTTTATGGCTTCCCGGAGAAATGTAGTATCTTCAGTTTCGCGATAGCATGAAGTGTAGCCATAAACTCCCCAAGCTTGTCCGCGCGACCAGGCGGAATTGTCGTTCTTACCTTGGTGGGTCTCTTTCTTTTCCACACTTCCATCGTTGTTGTAGCTGACTACGTGATAGGAGGTATAGTCCGGACGGAAATGATTCTTCATTGTGGTTTGTGCATGCTTTACGGCAATGTCACGGTATTTGGGATTTCCTGAAAGCTTTGTGGCATTGAACAGTAAATCCAGGTTCATCATATTATCGATGATAACAGGGAAATTCCATTCACCAAAGTCCCAGGAACGAATGCAGCCGATTTCAGGATTAAAGCGTGCGGATAAATTATCTGCTGTTTCTATGATAACGGCTTTAATGGTGTCGTTAGGTGCCAGTCGAAGCGCATTTCCGTAGCTACAGTTTATCATGAAACCGACATCGTGTGTATTCTTCAGGCGGCGTATCGGGTTCAGCATGTTGGTGTATTGAATGGCACAATTCTTCAGCTTTTCGTCGCCGGTCATTTCGTAAGTATACCAAAGACTGCCGGGGAAGAATCCGCTGGTCCAGTCTGTAATGCCGCAGATGTACCTTTGTTGTAATTCTTTGGCAGACAGGTTGGGAAGTAAAGAATCAATATATGATTTATCTTCACGTTGCAATTGGCTATCAAGAAAGTTCATGTCATAACCGGAATGTATAGAACGTGGTATCCGGTTGGTGCCGGTCAGTTCTTCAGCCGTCTTTTCTAATTGAAAGGAAGCGACATCGAGTGCGTTGCTTATCCAGGGTTCGTCTTGAACCGGAGTGCTTTTGCAACCTGCAAGACTGATGAGAAGTGCTGTTGCAAGGAATAGAGAATTTCTTTTCATATAATTAGTTATTTGATGATTTTCGTTATTGATAAAGATAGTCATAATAGGGATGCTATTAAAGTTGGTATTTAAGTAACTGTTTGCTTCCGTTTATTGTGACCTCTATTTCCATAGACTTTTGTTTCTGGTCTGTATTCTTGATACGGGCTTTCATGTCAGGAAAATCTTTCTTATTTTGAGTCGGGTATATAACAGTGATAAAACGTATGGTTTCCTTATCTTTTTTATCAGTGTTGAAAGAGAGGGCAACACGTTTTGTACGTTGGCGATATGCTGTTGAGAACCAACCTTCTTCTTCTTTTAATACGGTTCCTTTGGCAGCAAAACATTGTAATTTCACCTGACTGTTTCCCTCAAAATCAGATGTCAGGGATAGGTTCTCTGAGTTTATGTCTGCTTTTCCATCGCATAATTGATAGTGCAGATTTATATTACCGGTAGCAGTTCCGATGGCTTCATCGACAATGACAAAGTATTGCTGTTCGACAAAGAATATGGAGCGGCGATGTTTTAAATCTTTATAGCTGGGATTCTCTGTGACCAATATTTGTACATTGCCTTCCGGCTTCCACAATTTGGTTACGGATTCTGTTGTTTCCAGATTTTTATTGTCCAGAGTCAGAGTGTTGTGTACAGCCGTTTGGCGAAACCAGTTGCGGAGCTTCATTACTTCATCATCGCCGGCATAAACATACGAACCACTATCCGGGAACAGATTCTTTCCATTGAACCAAAGCTCAAATGTACCGTTATCGGGCTGGCAATGCCATTCTCCTTTCGGACCGGCTTTTACCACCATGACTGTGGCATCCTGCTTCCAACCGTTGCGGAAGGTGAAGAAGCCTGATTTCAAGTAACCCTGAGAGAGATTGGCGGGGAGCTTTCCTTCTTTGCCTTCTGTGGCGAAGTAACGGATTTGCTCGTTATCGGGATACATTTTGGTCCAGTTGCTATAATGTGCCAACATGTGCTGCTTGTTGTCCTTCTTGGAATCACTGAAACAGGGATTCAGATAATCGGGATAGGAAATGTTCATATAGAACACAATCATCTGCTCTACGGTATCAATGAACGATTGCGGAAATTCCTGACGGAAACCATTGGCGTCTGCCATTTGTAAAGCCTTGTCGAAGATTTCGATGCAAGCCAGATGATAGTGCGGGTCGAGTTCAAAATGTCCGCCATCTTCGTACACTTGCTTCTTTATCTCGCGGTTCAGCAGGTCGATACCGCTTTTGCGCCATGCGGTAGCTTCTTTAAATTCGGGGAAGAACGTGCCGGCATATAACATACGTTGCGCTTCGAACAATAAGTGGTTTCCCGCTTTTGAATAATTGTGAAGGATGTGGTCGGCATGCCGGTGATAGTTTACCAGGAATTGCGTCAGGAATTCAGGAGTGAATGCGGGCGAAGAAACAAACAAAGTGAATTGATGTATCTGATCCTGCAACCGGTGGCTGGTTTCCAACGGACGCCATGCGAAACGTACGTTTTCAGCAGTTCCTTTTACTTCTCCTGCGCTTGCAATCTCATATTCTTCCTGGTTCACTGTTACCAAAGGATTCTTCTTTATCCAATCCATATATTGGTAGGTCCATTCTTTGGCATATTTCTCGTCTTTACTGATTCGGTATGCCTTTCCCATCGGGGTGAACCATTTATGGCGGTGAAGCTGCCAACGGAGTTCATTATCCTGAACGGGCCAGTATTGCCAGTTGATGTCTTTGCCGTAATTGAAGGAAGGTTGGTAGCCATCGTGTACATAAAATGTATGTTCCAGCGCTTCATCCGCCCACTTCTGCTCACGCTTGCTGATGCTCAGGTTGTTCAGGTCGATAGCCGGGTTCACAATTCCCTTGCGATGGAGGTAATAGCTCAACAATGCTTGGGCTGCTTTGTCTTCTTTTCCTGCTTTGTAGAAGGCTCTCACTTGTTCCAGTCCGGGATAATCAAGATTGAGCAGTGCAAAGACTTCATTTGCAGGGGCTTTTGCTTGCACGGAAGAAAGAAAACCGGCCAAGAGCAAAAGGCAGATGATTGCAGGTTTGCTACATCTGAGAAATAGATGGTTGGTTGATAGTGTATGGGGCATGGTTTAGAATTTGATTAATAGATGATAGAACGGATGAAGAGCTTTATCCTCATCCGTTCTTAACTTATCTGTTTTTAGATGAGAGAACTTATTTAATAACAACAGTTACAAAATAATTTTCTGATATGGCACGCACTTCATACTCTTCGGTCTTTACGATGGAAGTAGTGCTGACATCCGTTACGTCCATTTTCTTTTCCGGAGAAAAAGTCAATACACGGAAAGAGCCTTTCTTGCCGTTCAGAGTCTTGATATAAATGTTTTGTACTCCCTTCTTTGCATTGGGCCATATCATTTCGTAAGCTCCCGAAGCATCAGGTGTCAGTGTATTACCACTTTCGTCGACTACAACGTAATCTGTGCCGCATACCAATGCTTCTTCTTTCGGAGTGGCCGAAGTATAGTAATATACTATCGGACTGTAGCTACGTGTAAAGCTGCTATAGAACTGAGTGGGAATCGCAATGGTTTCACCCTGATTCACAGAATAGCTGACATCGTTTCCACCGGGAATGCCTCCCCATTTTTCAAAACAATAGTAATAGACATGAGCCAGAGCCGGATCACCATTTTCCCATTCGTCATGGTCGTTGCTGCATCCTGCAAGTACGCAGCTTGCGGCAAGGATGCAAAGGAATGTAATTTTATTAAATATAGTTTTCATATTTTCTTGTTATTAATCGTTCCACTTAGGGTTTTGTTTGATGTTTCCTCCAGATGTAGATATCTCATAGGAAGGAACCGGATAAAGATAGTCACGTTCAGGATTGAAGCTACGGCTGGAAATATCCTCTCCTACATAAATGTTGGGTTGGTCGTACAACTTTACTCCTTTGTAAAAACCATTTTCGTCAGTGAATTGGTAATTTAATTCCTTATCGGTCTTGGCACTCTCCTCAGGATTGAATAAAATACCCAATAAAGCTTGTGGCAACAGCTTTTCAGCGGTTTTCCAGCGTATGATATCATCATAGTGCATATCCTCATCGATAAATTCCACGATGCGCTCTCTGCGTATTTCCTCAATCATGCTTAACTGATGATCTCTCACGAATTGATTGGACAGTTCAGCATCGAATCCTGAACGTTTGCGGATGAGATTGACCGTTTCATTCAGTTTGGTATCACTGATTTCGCCATAGTACTCATAGAAGGCTTCAGCGTAAGAGATAAGCACTTCGGCGTATCGTATAATCATTTTGTCAACAGTCTCTTTACCATTAGTGTTGAATTCGCTGTTAGAATATCCCTTCTTGATAGGATAACCGGTTCCACCATAGTTGGTAGAGTCGAAAGGACGGAATTCAGCCCCTTTGAAAGCTTTTTCCTTATATGAAAAAACTGTCATTGCAAGGCGGGGATCACGATTGGTGAAGATGTCGTCATGGTTGACATCCATCTTATAATACGCCGATTGTTTTCTCGGCAATCCGTCTGCATATAAGAAATTGTCAATCATCTGGCGCGTAAGACTTACCTGAGTTGCTTTTGTACTTGATTGATTGTGGTAAACAATTGCATTGGAAGCTCCGTTAGGACCATAGATTTTCACGAAAACATTTTCTTTATTCTGGCGTCCTTCACCTTCGAAGTAGAATAAATTCTGGAAATTAGAATAAAGTTCATGTTTCTTTTCTGTATAGATCATTGTTTCTGCCGCATCAATTGCTTTTTTCAAGTGCGCCTTGCTGTCACCTCCCTGCAAATTATGATACTTGATGTAGGTTCCTTCATACAATCCGATACGGATAGTCATGGCTAAAGCGGCTGAACGTGATACACGTCCCCAATTGGAGTTGTCGGATAGCTTATCAATATCGGGTAGCCATTCGCAGGCAAATTCAAGGTCAGAATAGCATTGCTGTATAACGGTTTCGCGTGGATCTCTTCCTTTCTTTATTTCGGGATCTGTGGTATTTGTGAAAACCTTCAAAATCAAAGGTACATCTCCATATTTTTTTACCAGGTCGAAATAATAGAAAGCGCGGAAGAAACGGGCTTCGGCTATCCAGCGGTTTTTGCTTGCCTCGTCGATAGGTGCTTCTCCTCCTTTAATGATGATGTTGTTGCAAACGCCAATCTTGTTATAAGGATCAGTCCAGTCTGACGATTTTTCAGGAACACCACGGCTACCTGAAGATATTACATCGGGTGTGGTTCCCAATAATTCTTCCGAACGTAAATCATGTCCTCTTCCGGTCAGAAAACCGGGAAGGTCGATATACAGCCTATTACACGCGCCCCGTAAGTCGGTTTCCGTTTTCCAGAAACCAGGGTCGGTCAAAGTTGTTTCAGGTTCTTTGTCTAATGAGCAACTGCTTATAAGAATCACACAGACAAGCAGTGAATATATTTTTTTTATCATAATCTTATTTCTCTTTTTAGAATGTAACATTAAGTCCGATTGTCCAACTGCGGAAGAATGGGTAGAGTGCTCTGGTGGCATTGTTTTCAGCTTCCGGGTCCATTACAGACAGCATATTTGTGAATTCAAACAAATCTTGTCCGGTGACGTAAACTCTCAGCTTTTCCATATACTTTTTAGAAACCGGTATGGTATATCCCAAAGTCAGATTCTTCAAACGGAGATAAGAAGCATCTTGCATCCATCTGTCTGCTGATCTGCTATTGAATTTGTCGCCTTTGTATTGGTACAAACGTGGCCAGTAGGCATCTTGATTATCTTCTGTCCAATAATCCCGGTGAATGCTCCAAGGCATTTCAGAGTCGTTAAAGATAGGGAACATCACGCCATTCAGCATTACATTACGTTTGCCTACACCTTGAAACATGACTGCAAGGTCGAAACCTTTCCATTGGGCGGACAAGCTGATACCATAGAGATAACGCGGAGTCGTATTTCCCAGACATACCAAGTCACCCGGATCTTCGGGGGTTCCACTACCTACACCGATGGTATGGTCGGGCTTACCTTGTGCCACATATTTCACGTCGCCACCACTGACAATATTATCGTTGAAGGATTTGTAGCCGGGATTATCTTTTTTATATTGCAAATATTCTTCGCGGCTCGACCAGAAACCGTCAGTTTTATATCCCCAGATAGTATTGATAGAATGGCCTTCCAATAAAGAAACGAGACCTTCACTTACTACACTGGCTCCATCGTATTGGACCAATTCATTTTTGCTGTCGGAAATATTGAAGCCTATCTGGTAGCTGAAATCCTTGATTTGGTCTTTCCAGTTGATATTGAAATCCCATCCCCATGTTTTCAGTTTACCTACATTCATATTAGGAACTCTGATACCAATTTGTGATGGTAATTGCAGACCGGCCAGCATTTCATTATTGTATTTCCAGTAGTACTCAAAAGTACCCGTCAGGCGGTTGTTCAGGAACCCGAAGTCAACACCCAGATTGGTTGTTTCAATAATTTCCCAAGTTTTGTCTTCTGAAGCCAAACTTGCCTGATAGAACCATTTCTCACCTTGATAGGTGGCCGGAGCATTACTCTGGCTATGCGAAATAAGCGGGAGGTAATCATACAATCCTAAAACGGCTCCATTACCCAGTTGTCCCCAGGAAGCACGCAATTTAAGACTATTCAACCAACCAAGTTTGAACCATTTTTCTTCACTCACACGCCATGCGGCTGAAACAGAAGGGAAAGCTCTCCAGCGTTTGGAAGGTGCAAGACGTGAACTTCCGTCATAACGCATGTTGGCTTCGAATAAGTATTTTTCTTTATAGTTATAGTTTATGCGTCCGAAGTAGGACATCATCGCCCAAGTACCAATTTCATCAGACAGTTCGGTATTGGTAGCAATGGAGCTGTCGTAGTAGTTGAACGAGAAAAAATCATTGGATAGCATATTTTTGGCTGTTCCGCTCATTTTATCCAGGCGATAGTTTTCATAAGAACTACCGGCAAGTACACTGAAATTGTGAGCCTCTTTCAAGCTAAAGCTATAGTTGGCAGTTGCTTCCAAAATATCGTGGGTATCTCCATATTTTTCTTTGTACAAAGAATTGGCGGGATTGGCGGTTCTCTGAACATTTCCCAGATGATTATACCATGTCAATGTACGCATGTTTTTCTCTTGTGAAGCATAACCGGCTCTTCTTGATGCACTTAGGTTGATACGTAGGTCTTTGATGAAATCCTTGATAGTCAACTGTGCTTTGCCGACGTATGACTCTTTTTTGATTGTCTTCTCACCTCCGTTCTTCATTAGGTCGATGGGATTGTTTTGTAAGTCACCATTATAAGGATTTTTGTAATTCTCACCTTCGGGTTGCATGATGGGTTGGCGTCCGCGGTTTTCATAAAGTAGTTTGAAAATGTTTTCGGAGCCATAGGAACTTTCGGCAGTATTGTTTGCCATATATTGAATATTAATACCCAGGTCAACGTATTTGTTGATTTTGGCATTCATTTTTGCTAAGAGGTTGTAACGGTCATAATCATCAGAGCCATATTGCAATAAACCATTTTTATAGAAATAGTTTGCGGACAACAAATAGTTTATCTTATCAGTACCGCCACTAACAGATACTGCATGGTTGTGTTGCAGGGTAAAATTCCGGGTTCCTTCGCCCAGCCAATCCACGCTGTCGAACAAATCCCAGCGTCCATTCTTTAACGGACGATAGTCGAAGTTGGGATTTCCTGTCCATGATGACTTTTCAGCATTCCATTCGGGACCACTTATGGGGATACGGGTTCTGTTAATAAAATCCTGTTCTTCCCATGCAGGGACACGCTCGGGCATATTGCCCGGTGTATTGAATGATACATATCCGTTGTAGGAGATTCTGGGTTTGCCCTCTGTACCAGCTTTGGTGGTAACCAATACAACACCTGCGGCTGCACGCGCACCGTAGATGGCACAAGACGCAGCATCTTTCAGTACAGATATGGAAGCGATGTCCTCGGCATTTACCTGTGCCAAGCTGCCTTCTATACCATCAATCAGAACCAATGTTTGGGTGGAGTTGACCGAAGTAGCACCACGTATCTGAAGACCGGATGAAGCACCGGGCTGTCCGCTACTGCGCGTAATGGTTACACCTGGCAATTCACCTTGTAGAGCGGATAGTACATCCGTTGATGGTTTGGCAGCAATCTGTTCACCATCAATGGCGGATACGGATCCTGATAAATTTACTTTCTTCTGTACGCCATAACCTACCACTACTACTTCTTGAAGCATCTCTGAGTCTTCAGCGAGTTTAATGGTTATTCCGTTACATTCCGATGCCTTTTTTTCAACGGTGGTATAACCGATGTAAGAGAAGATGAGAATGGCTTCCGGACTTGTCTGGATATTAAAGTTACCTTCAATATCCGTTATGACACCGTTGGAAGTACCTTTTTCCAGAATGGAAACACCGATTAAAGGTTCATTGGTGGTTGCATCAATCACTTTACCTTTGTAAGAGGTGTCTTGTGCTACTATTTCCAAATTGCAGAGAAATAGCATGCAACAAACCAATAGGAGCGATAAGAGGCTCCTTTGAGTTGTTTTTTCAGTCATAATAAATTTTTTAAGAGGTTAAAAATATAATAATAATACATTATTTCAATTCATTTTACCGGAAAATTGTATTTTCCGGTCATTCATTTCCTGCGTTTTCCATTCTCCGTCTATTTTGTCATATAGCACGGAGGCGTCTGGCTTTTGACATTGATAAGCTTTACCATTAACTTCAGGATTCTTTTTCCCAAAACTGAAAGTTGCTTTATTCTGGACGTTACGGATATAGAGGCTGGCAGGCTGTTTAGCATTCAGTTCCGCTTCAATTATCCAATTGCCGCATTGAAAACTATTCCCGGTGCGAATTATCTCAACGGCTTGTTTTCCGTCGGTTTGTACCTGTATAATAGTAAGTATGCGGTTAGCCTTGCTGGAAGTAAAGCTGGCAGTCAGTGACCAAGGCTTGCTAAATTCTTCGCCTCGTACGGCAATTTTCTCGTTTGGTTCAGCCTTATACTGATTTGTCTGAGAAATATTGCAGTCCTGTTCACTGAATAATTGCGCCACTGAAATGAGTTTCTCTTTTTTATTTTCTGTAACGAGAGTATTTGTCGCTTCATCGATAGAGAATTTGATGGAGCTGTGCAGCAACCAGTCCCACCGAACAGCCTTGTCGGCTTCGAGTTCATCGTAAATGACTACTTTGTCTGGATGTAGCAGGAAGATGTGGCGGCGGTATTTCTTTAATGGCGTTTTGCCGAAACCATTATCCATTGATTGTTCCAACTTCTGATTTTCAAAGTTCTTTATCCACATGGGATATTCACTAATGCCACAGTAAGCATTCGAGGCATCCCCTAATGCGTAAGAGATATGTTTGCCATTGAACATGCGTGTGATGTAACCGTAAGCACGGATGGTGAAAGGTTGACCGACACCATCTACCAATAGCGTATTGTAAGCTCGGGTATTGCGATAATCCAGTAAATTGTGTGCATCCGCAAAATTCATATAGTGTCCCACTGCACGATAAATGGCTTTTCCACCGTAGTGTAAGTTGAATGCATTCTGATTGGAGTGCGTGTGGCTTCCCGATCCGAATGGACTGGAATGGAAACTCAAGCTGAGGTTTTGTTTACTGTCTTTCAGGTTTGAATTGGCTATCATTTCCCCACTGTCTTTGAACCATACAGCTTTCGGTGCATTTTCAGGCAGTTCGGCTGTTGCCGGACGTTTCTTACCGCTTGCCAGTCGGTAGAGGCGGGTTTCGTATTCATTTTTATATCTGTCGTTCATAGAAGAGTACCAAGCTGCATAAGGATCACCAGTGAACCGTGCCATAAGGTCGGCAAAAGCGCTACGTATACGCAGAGGTTTCGGATTCATCTGTTCGTGTCCGTCGCCGAAGCCTGCACTCAGCGAACCAGGTTGCCAACTGTATGCTAATCCGATTCCTGCGTTTTTGTACCACGGGTGTTGCATGAAGTCCGTTCCTGTGAGGTAAGAGAACAAGGTGGGTACGTAGAATAATGTTATGGCATTGGCACTGAAATAGGCAGTTCCGTTATGCCAGTTACCGTCACGGTTGAAGCCTGATGCCGGAGCACGTGCTGTCCAAAGTTCGTAGCTGTATTCCAGGTACTCCCTGGCTTGCGGGTATTTGTCGTATATCGCCAATGAGGCTTGTAAGAAGTGGCGGAAAGTGAACTGCCAGAAGTGATTGTCGAATATATGTACTTCTTCCTTATTAATGATATGAGGAATGTATTGATTGAGAATGGTCAGTATGAGTTCCTCAATTTGTGTGCGTTCTTTCTCTGTGAACCTTTCATAACAAGTCTCGTAAGTACAAGCCAGCAGGTAAGCCAGTTCTCCGGCTTTAAAATCATTGTTTATCACTTTCGTATCAACATCCACTGCCAAAAGGCATCTGACATTCTGTACCATCTTTTCTGCATAAACATTTCTTTGAAACAGGGTATAGGCAGTATTCAGATAATCGGTATGGATGTACATCAGACTCACTTTGCTGTAAGGTGCTTGATCCGTTCGATAATCCATATTTAATGCTTCACGCGATTCGGCAATCATGGGCTCAAAGTCAGGATGTTGCCGCATGTTTTTGCGGGCATTATCCAGCGAATCCCGGAGGAAACAATAGATGCGTGTATGCTCTTTGGGAATGTTGTTCAAAAACACATCGAACGTCGGGGTGACGAATTGAGGAACATCATCCGTCACCGTGAAAGTGTAAATCTTGCTCCAAGGCATTGTCTCGCCCGATTGGCTGACTGAGCGCACGCGCCAGTACCAAGTACCGTTTTCCAACACTTTATGCGGATTGAACATGCACCAGGGGGTATTTTCGGACAAGATGCTGCTTGCACTTTCAAACCGTTTGTCTTGCGATAGATTGAATTGCAGAAAGTCCGATTGTTTCATTTCCAACGGTACCAGCAATGGAGAAGGGTTGATGTATAAGGTATTGTGTTGCTGCGGGAACGGTGTTTCGCGCACGTTCTCGTGAATCTGACCGGGACAGTTTGCATACATCGACTGAATCAAAGTCAGACAGTATGTCAGCAAGGTGGTTAATAACTTTCTCATATCCTATTCTTTTTTTTGTAATTACTACTTGTATTCAGTACAAAATTCGGGTTTACCATTTACCCATACTCTGTATCTTTTGGTCACTCATCTCTTCTGTTTTCCAAGTTCCATTTATGGCATCGTAAATCACTGAAGCACCCTTCTCTTGGCACTGATAGCTCCGACCATTTATCATTGTTTCTTTTCTTCCGAAACTAAATGTGGCTTTATTTTCACTATTCAGGATATACAGGCTTGCCGGACGTTTCGTATTCAATTCAGCTTCAATAGTCCAGTTTCCACATTGTAGCTGTTTGTCATTGCTAATTATTTCCACAGCTTGTTTTCCGTCGGCTTCTATCTGGATGATGGTTAATATCCGATTAGCCTTACTGGGACCGAAACTCGCCGTCAGTGACCATGGATTTGTAAAGTCCTCGCCACGCTCGGCATTCTTTTGATTCGGGGGAGCGGCATATTGGTCTGTCTGGGTGATTCTACATTTCTGTTCGCTGAAAAGCCGGGCTACGGACTTGAAATGTTTCTCTTTGTTTTCCGTAGTTAGAATGGCGGCGGTTTCATCAATATTAAACTTGGTTGGGCTGTGCAGTAACCAGTCCCAGTGCACTGCTTTTTCAGCTTCCAATTCATCGTAAATAACTACTGTGTTAGGATGTAACAGGAAAATGTGCCTGCGATACTTCTTCAATGATGTTTCTCCGAAACCATTCTCGGGCGATTGTTTCAACTTGTTTTTGGCAAAAGCCTGTTTCCAATAGTTGATTTCACTGATGCCGCAGTAGGCATTGGATGCATCGCCAAGTGCATAAGAGATGTGTTCACCGTTAAACATGCGTACGATATAGCCGCTGGCACGTTGGGTAAACGGTTGCCCGATACCATCCACCAGCAAGGAATTGTATGCACGAGTATTTCGGTAGGATAATAGATTATGCGGGTCATCGAATTTCATGTAATGGCCTACTGCACGATAAACAGCTTCTCCACCATAATGCAGATTAAATGCGTTCTGGTTGGAGTGAGTGTGATTACCCGAACCGAATGGACTGGAATGAAAACTTAAACTGATATTTTTCTTCAGATTGTTCAGGTCAGTGTTAGCTATCATTTCACCACAATCTTTAAACCATATGGCTTTGGGCGTATCAGTAGGCAATTGAGCTTGCATAGGGCGCTGTTTACCGCTTGCCATGCGGTATAAGCGTGTTTCCGATTCTGTTTTGTATCGGTCATTGACTGAGGAATACCAGGTTGCATAAATATCTCCTGTATTACGAGCCAGGAAGTCGGCAAAGGCACTGCGGATGCGCAACGGTTTGCTGTTTGTTTTCTCATGTCCGTCGCCGAAGCCACTGCTCAATGCTCCGGGTTGCCAGCAATAGACCAGTCCCAGACCGGCATTCTTATACCACGGATGTTGTAGGAAATCTGTTCCCGTCAAGTAACTGAATAGGGTAGCCACATAAGCCAGACTGACGGCATTGGCACTGAAGTAGTTGGCACCGTTGTGCCACGAGCCGTCACGGTTGAAGCCGGAAGCAGGGGCGCGGGAGGTCCAAAGTTCGTAGCTATATTCCAAATACTCTTTAGCCAAAGGATATTTGTCATATAATACCAAGGCTCCTTGCAAGAAATGGCGGAAGGAGAATTGCCAGAAATGTTCATCGAAAAACATGTTCTCTTCACGTCCCAGTATACGTGAGGTATAGTATTGGCTTAACGTGTTCATAATGATGGTTTCTATCTGCTTCCGCTCTTCGGGTGTAAAACGGTCGAAGCAATTTTCGTAAGTGCATGCCAAGGTATAGACCAATTCTCCGGCATTGAAGTCGTTGGCGATAACTTTAGGATCGGGTTCTGTGGAGAGCAGGCAACGTACATTCTTTACCATTTTATCAGCATAGAGGTCACGTTGCAACATTTGGTAGGCTGTATTCAGATTGTCGCAGTCTTCTGCCATACGGGTAATCAGACTGTATGGTTTTGTGTCGTTAGCATAATTCATGCTGAGTGCATTGCGTCCATCGTCTATCATAGCCTCGAATTCGGAATGTGACCGTACTTTTTTACGTGCTTCTTCCAGACTATCTTTCAGAAAACAGTAAATGCGTGGATATTCTTTAGGGATATTTTTAGAGAAAGTGCTGAATGGGGGAGTGGCAAACTTGGGAGTATCATCCGTTACGGTAAAACTATAAGTTTGGCTCCAGGGCATTTCTTCACCGGATTTGCTGACTGAACGGAAACGCCAATACCAAACACCTGAGTTAAGTATCTGATGTGGATTGAATACACACCAAGGCACAGGCTTTGATAAAATACTGTGGTCGTCTTCGAAGTTTTTGTTCATTGATAGATTGAACTGTAGGAAGTCCGATTGTTTGAGGGAGTACGGAACCAACAATGGAGCAGGATTCAGATAAATGATATGCTCTTGTTGCGGGTATGGTGCTTTGCGAATTGGATTGTTAGCATATATATGTGTAAACAGGGTACACAAGATTGTTAATGTGGCCAATAGCGTTTTCATAATATTGTTCTGATATTGTTCGTAGGCAAAGGTAGTGTGGAAGGAAATAAAAGGCTTTCCGGCTTGTACAAACATGTTTTGAAATGGTGCGAAAGGCTTATATTTGTGTTGAATCTCCTTGCAATTTGGTTGAAAGAAGTGTTTTCGCTTTGGCTATAGATAGCTCTTACAAGGGGGATAGAGAGAAAAGCAGCTTGAAATTAGTAGAAAAAGTGTGTAGTATAGGAAGGAACGTTTTTCTTGTTAGGATGATATTTTGTTCAAAGGCTGCAAATGAATTCGCAGCCTTTGAACAAAACTTCAATAGTATCTCAGGCGATTACATTTCCGCCTTTCTTGCCATATTCGGAAGGTAGGCAGCCAAAGTATTTCTTAAAACTGGTAGCAAAATAAGAAGGGGTATTGAATCCTACAAATGTGCTGACTTCAGACACGGTGTAGCGACCTTCTTTCAGTAATTTGCATGCTTTGTTGAATCGTATCTTACGAATGAACTCATTCGTCGATTCTCCGGTCAGGGCTTTCATTTTTAAGTGTAGATTGGAACGGCTCATGCACATTTCACGGGCAAACTCATCGGTAGAAAACTCTACGTTATCAAGATGTTGCTCCACAATACTTACCGCTTTTTTTAGTAATTCTTCATCTAAAGGATTGAGGGCGACCTTCTCCGGTTCTATCTCTAAGGAATTGGAATAATGTTCTATGGCACGGTACCTCGTACGGAATAAATTCTTTATTTTAGTTGTAACCAATGCCATTGAGAAAGGTTTGGGTATGTAATCATCCGCTCCCATTTGCAGGCCTTCTAATTGTTCTTTCAGATCTGTCTTGGCAGAGAGCATGATGACCGGAATGTGGCATGTGTATAAGTTCTGCTTAATATGTTTGCATAACTTCAGGCCATCCATAATTGGCATCATGACATCAGTCAGAATAAGGTCTATTTTCTGTTCTTTCAGAATGTGCAGAGCCTCTTCACCATTTTCCGCTTCCAGTATCAGGTAAGATTGTCTTAGTTCGTTGCTAAGATATTGACGGATGTCTGCATTGTCTTCCACAATCAGAATACTTTCGCGTTTCAGCTCATCGGTTTCTTCTACTTCTAGTGCAACTTTCTCATTATCATCTGTCTCTGTATCTATAATGAACATGCCTGCACTATTGGTCGAATGAATGGCTTGTCCGTTTTCAGTATCTGCTTCGGTGGCAAACTCTTCAGGTTTATATGCCTCCTCACGGTTGGGCAGGTAAATGGTGAAAGTGCTTCCTATCTCTTCAGAGCTATCCAACTTGATTTCTCCATGATGTAGTTCTACCAAGCGATGCACTAAAGAAAGTCCGATTCCTGTACCGATGTGTTCATTATCCACTTTATAGAAACGCTCGAAAATTTTGCTTTGCTTGCTTAGGGGAATACCTTGACCTGTATCTTTTACTTGCAACATCAATTTGTTGTTTTCTTCTTTTAAGATAATTGTGATGGCTTGCCCCTCATCGGTGTATTTAAAAGCGTTAGAAATCAAATTATTGATGATAAGTTCCAGATAGTTGGGATCGCACAACACTTTCTGGTCTTCTATTTCCGAATGGAAATTGTAAGTGATATTTTTGCGCTGGGCCACTCGTTCATAAAGTAGAAAGTTCTTCTTTATGACCAGATGGATTACGTTACGTCTGACTTTGAGATGGAACACTCCCAGTTCGGCCCGGCGGTAGTCCATCAGTTGATTTACCAGATGCAGTAAGCGGTTGGTATTCTTCTGGACATGTTCCAACTGCTTATGTATCCAGCGGTCGTTTACTTTATCAAGCACATCTTGCAAGGGAGCCAATATCATGGTAAGTGGTGTTCGCAATTCGTGCGATATATTAATGAAAAATTGGAGCTTCATCTCGTTCATCTGCTTTTGCCGTTCTTTGTCGGCAAGTTCCATCTGTATCTGCGCTTTCATGCTTTTGCGCATCCAGAAGTAGTAGAAAATGAAAACGGTGGCGGCAAGAAAGAGTACGATAAATAACAGTACAGCCCACCACGTTTTATACCAGACAGGAAGAACCTTCACTTCCAATTCGGTTGGTTGCTCATTCCACTTCCCGTCGCTGTTAGCGGCTTTCACCAGGAAATGGTAAGTGCCTTGTGGCAGATTTGAATAGGAAACGATACGGGAATTGTGGGTGTAATACCATTCTTTGTCATACCCTTTCAGCATATAAGCAAATGTATTATGATTGCCGGAAATGTAATTGGATACAACAAAATCCAGTGAAAACATAGATTGTTTGGCAGTTAGTGTAATGCTGCTGGTTTCACTGATATTCTTCTCTAATATACCGGTACCATCTCCCGGGCTAACTGTCTTATTGAACAGTTTTAGTCGCGTGATGACAACGGATGGTATATAGGGATTGTCCGGTAATTGTTCCGGTTGGAAAGTAGTAATGCCATTGATTCCTCCAAAGTACATCAATCCATTTTTCGTGTGGCAATATGCGTTGTTAGAGAATTGATTACTTTGCAAACCGTCATTACTTGTATAATTTCTGAATTTCTCTGTTTGCGGCTGGAAGCGGCTCAGTCCTTTGTCCGTACTGAGCCAAAGATAGCCGTAAGAATCTTCCATAATTCCATGTACTACGTTGTTGGGCAATCCGTGAGTAGTGGTATATTGTTTGATTTCTTTTGTCTTTTCGTCGAAGCGATAAATTCCGTTGCGCGTGCCTATCCAGAAAATTCCGTTTAACTTGGATTCGCATATACAATTCGTCATCTTGTAGGTGAAGGGTGATTGTTCCGGCAGTATGGAGCAATATTGCAGTTGTCCATCTTTCTCTGTATATACTCTTAAGCCTTTTTCACTGATTAGCCAAAGCCGGTGTTTACTGTCACGAACAATATCCGTAATCCGGTTATGTAGAAACGGTTTTCCATCTGCTTGCTTGGTTATGACAGTAAATGTCATGTTTGTAGGATTAAAGCGCAGTAATTCGTCGAGCCCACTGATCCAGAATTCTCCATTTTTTGTAGGCTCAAAAGTATAGATGTTGTTTGTCCTGTTATCACAAATCGTTCTGATATGTCCCGATTTACGGTTTAGAATACTGAGTCCACCTGTGTGTGTACCTATATAAACTAAGTCGTTCTTTTCATCTATATAGATAACTTTTACATCGTTCGCACCTAAACCTTCTTTCTGTGTATAGTGTTTAAAAGTGCGTGTATGTGGATTGTAACAGTTTACACCACCACTGTTTGTTCCTATCCAAAGGTTGTTTTGAGAATCTTCCCTAATACATCCCACGATATTGCAGTTTAGTGAATTTTCTTTGTCCGTGGATTGTATATTAGAGAAACGATCTTTGAAAGGATGGTAGTAATTCAATCCTCCGAAATAGGTTCCCAGCCACATTCCACCTTGTGAATCCATAAAGATATCACGAACAGATGTTTGCGAGAGCTTGCCGCTTTCTAATTGATCGCTGGTATAAATATTGAAATTATCATCTTTTTCATTATATATGTTCAGTGAATTAAGAGTTCCTATCCATAGGGTATTTTGTGAGTCGAGGCAAAGTGAACGGATGTAATTGGAACTGATTGAATGTTCTATTTTAGAGTTATGGGTATAATTGGTCACTTCTTTTGTCAGAAGATTAATAGAAAATAATCCTCTTCCTTCGGTTCCTACCCATAGTTGTCTGGGAGATTGCTTCAGTATAGTGTATATTTCTATTTCTTTCAGTATTTCAGGTGCAATGTTTTCCAATGTATTTGTGTGAATGGAATAAACGAATAATCCTTGCATGCTGCCTATGTAAATATGGTCGTCCTGTCGGTAGATAGCAGTCGGTGAAATGGAGGAAAGAGTAGGGATTGGCAGGTCCTTCAGATATTGCTTTGTTTCGATATCGAATAATATTAATTTCTTTTTCCTGGAAAATAGTAAAAGCTTATTGTTAACTTCTACTATTCCGTTAATGGATATTTGTTCTCCATTTTCTTGATAGTTGAAGTTCTCAAACCGATCCATATTGATATCATAGAGAGATAGCCCTTCATCGGTTCCTATCCAAATTCTGCCTTGTTTGTCCGTGATACAGGTGCGGATAATATCGTCGCATATGCTGTGTGGATCTTGTTCATTATGTTGATAAACGGTAAAGTCATAACCGTCGAATTTGTTAAGTCCGTTGTGAGTGGCGAACCACATATTGCCCTTTTGATCCTGGGTGATATCCACTACTGTACTTTGTGAAAGTCCGTCGTTCAGTCCGATATGTACAAAGCCAATAGGTGCTGGCTCTTGTGCAGAGAGTGGGAATATCAGCAGATTAGTCAAGAGGCATAAAAGGTATTTTGTCATTTTCTGTGGTATATAAGGTTATAGTACAAAGGTATAATAAAAATCTTTTTTCGGTGGCTAAATTAGTCTTTTTATACGTAGGCGGCTTTCTTATCTGTCTTTTGAATCTGTAGTTCCGTTTGTGTAGCTTTCGGATTTGTACAATCGACTTTCATTTTTGTTTAAAAATTGAATAGTATTGGCAAATAGCCTACTTTTATCTATAAATCAGGAGTGTAAAATAAAAAAAGGTTGAACTTTTCTTTTTTGGGGGGAGTTCAACCTTATTGGAAAGTGTTAAGCTGAATAATCTTCTTTACCTATTTATTGTTGCTAAATTACTCCTTTTTATATGTTTCAACTGGTAGCAATGTTCTTTTTATGATGTAAAATGTGCTTTTGGCTATCAATATTGTGCAAGAGACCTTCACATCTGTGCTAATACTACTTTGTTGCCATTGATCATCACTTATTCTTTTATCATTCCCCCCTTTTTTGTACCTTTGCTCCGTTAAAAGAATAATGAATGATAGTTTGTATTGCCGAAAAGCCCTCTGTGGCACGTGACATAGCTGATGTATTAGGAGCGAAAGACAGGAGAGATGGATACATTGAAGGGAACGGATACCAAGTGACCTGGACATTCGGCCATCTTTGTACGCTCAAAGAGCCCCATGAATACACTCCGAACTGGAAATCATGGAGCTTGGGAAGCCTCCCTATGATACCGCCCCGTTTCGGGATTAAGCTCATCAGTAATCCAACTTACGAAAAGCAATTCCATACAATAGAATCCCTCATGCAGAAAGCCGATATGATCATCAACTGTGGTGATGCCGGACAGGAGGGAGAATTGATTCAGCGCTGGGTGATGCAGAAAGCTGGGGCACGTTGTCCGGTGAAGCGGTTGTGGATTTCGTCATTGACAGAAGAGGCAATCCGCGAAGGTTTTGCCAAACTGAAGGATGCTTCCGACTTTCAACCTTTGTACGAAGCTGGGTTGTCCCGCGCTATTGGCGACTGGTTGCTGGGTATGAATGCGACGCGCCTCTATACCATGAAGTACGGGCAGAACAAGCAAGTACTTTCTATTGGCCGGGTACAGACACCTACGTTGGCGCTTATTGTAAATCGTCAGTTGGAAATACAGAACTTTGTCCCCAAGCAATATTGGGAATTGAAGACAGTATACCGGGATACTACCTTTGCTGCCATAATCAGGAAGAGTGAGGAAGAACTAATTCTGGAAGCAGAAAAGAATAAGGAGGCTATTGCTGCTGGAAAGAAGCCCAAGAAGGAGGAAGAAAATCGGGGAATAGATCCTATTACCAGTCAAGAGCAAGGTATGGCTCTGTTGGAACAAATCAGGAATTCTCCTTTTACGATTACAGATGTCACCAAGAAGGAAGGAAAGGAAGCTCCGCTTCGATTGTTTGACTTGACCTCTTTACAGGTGGAATGTAATAAGAAGTTTGCTTATTCTGCCGATGAAACGCTGAAAATTATCCAATCATTATATGAAAAGAAAGTTGCCACCTATCCGCGTGTAGATACAACTTTTCTGAGTGATGATATTTATCCGAAGTGTCCGGGTATCTTGAAAGGATTACGTGACTATGAAACTTTCACAAAACCCTTGGAAGGAACCACTTTACTGAAATCGAAGAAAGTGTTCGATAACTCTAAGGTGACGGATCACCATGCTATCATCCCCACCGGACAATATCCGCAGAACCTGACAGATATGGAACGTCGTGTGTTCGATTTGATTGCGAGCCGATTTATTGCAGCGTTCTATCCGGATTGTAAGTTCGCCACTACCACCGTATTGGGGGCAGTGGAGAATATTGAATTTAAGACTACCGGCAAACAGATATTGGAACCGGGATGGCGGGTTATCTTCGGAACTCCGGGAGCACAGTCGCAGGAAGAAAAGGAAATAGGTGAAGAGGAAAACGTGTTGCCTGTATTTGTGAAAGGTGAAAGCGGTCCTCATGTGCCCGATTTATACGAGAAGTGGACGCAACCGCCGCGTCCTTACACCGAGGCCACATTGCTGCGTGCCATGGAAACAGCAGGTAAGCTGGTGGATAATGATGAACTGCGCGATGCATTGAAAGAGAATGGTATCGGTCGCCCGTCTACGCGTGCGGCAATTATTGAGACGCTTTTTAAGCGGAATTATATCCGTAAGGAAAAGAAGAATCTGATTGCTACGCCTACGGGTGTAGAGCTAATTCAGATTATCCATGAGGAACTGTTGAAATCTGCTGAACTGACAGGTATCTGGGAGAAGAAACTACGTGAGATTGAGAAGAAAACCTATAACGCCGCTCAGTTTCTGGAGGAATTGAAGCAGATGGTTTCGGAAGTTGTCATGAGTGTGCTTTCGGATAATAGCAACCGGCATATCACGATTGTGCAGGCCGTTCAGGAAGCATCTGCCGGTGGGCAAAAGCAGGACGGAAAGGCAGCAAAAGAGAAGGGCGTCTCGAAGCCTAAACGACAGAGTAAACCGCGCAAAAAAGCATCTGAAGCAAAGGTGGATGAATCTGAAACAAAAAATAATATGTCTGAGGCAAAATCAGATATATCTCCTGTAAACGCTTCCCAGTCGCAGATTGTTGAGGGACAGATATGCCCGTTGTGTGGCAAAGGAACTATTATTAAAGGTAAGACGGCTTACGGTTGTTCCGAATGGCGGAATGGATGTACGTTTCGTAAACCATTTGAATAGATGATGAATATACAATAAACTGCCGGTTTTTCTGTTTATATAGGTAAATGATGATTTAGTAGACCTATACAGGATGAGTTTATATAAGCTGTTTTTATTTTCTCTTTTTTGCATCACTTTATTTCTCACTTCCTGTGGGGCAGGGCGAAGTCTGCGTCAGGCGGAACAAAGTTATGCCCGTGGAGAATACTTTGATGCTGCCCGTCATTACAAACAGGCCTATACCCGCACTTCTCCCAAAGACCGTCCGCAACGTGGAATCCTTGCTTACAAACAAGGTGATTGTTACCGGCGCATTAACTACACCTTGAAAGCCAAAGCGGCCTATATGAATGCGGTTCGTTACCGTTATCCTGACACTATCTCTCATTTTTACCTGGCGGAGATGCTTCGTAAGAATGGTGAATATGCAGCCGCTATACCTTATTATGAGAATTATCTTACTTACGCGCAGCATCTTTCTGATAAAAAAGAACGCAAAGACTCCCTGGCACATATTGGACTTATTTCCTGCCAACTGGCTCAAGAATGGAAAAAGAATCCTACCCGTCATATTGTAAAGCGCATTCCTATCCTCGTATCCCGCCGTAGCGATTATTCTCCAATGTATGCAGGTGACGATGCCGATATCCTATATTTTACTTCTACCCGCAATGAAGCGAAAGGTTCTGATTTGAACGGTATCACCGGTATGAAGAGCGCCGATATATTTCACTCCAAGCGGAATGAAAAGAAACAATGGCAAAAGCCGGAACCGCTTGCCTCCGAAGTGAACAGTGAATTTGAGGAGGGAGCTTGTTCTTTTTCGGCAGATGGCAAAACTATGTATTTTACTCGTTGCCGGACATTGCCCGATGCGCCTGCCTATGCTGAGATTTACGTCTCTCAACGTGCCGGGGCCGAATGGGGAACTCCTCAGAAATGTGCCATCATGAACGATACCCTTTCTTCCGTTGCCCACCCCGTCCTGTCTCCCGCAGGCGATTATCTTTATTTTGTGTCTGATATGCCCGGCGGACAAGGTGGACTGGACTTGTGGCGTATTAATGTAACCCGCGATGGCTTCGGTTATGTTGATAATTTAGGTCCTGACATAAATACTTCCGGTGATGAGATGTTTCCTACTTTTGCACCGGATGGCACGTTGCACTTCTCTTCCAATGGTCATCCCGGTATGGGTGGATTGGATATCTTCCGTGCCATCCCCGATAGTTTGACGGGACGCTGGCGCATTGAGAATATGCGTTCTCCCATAAATTCGCAGAGCGATGACTTCGGTATGACTTTCGAACCGGGTGCTCCTAATCGTGGTTTTCTTTCTTCCAATCGGGGAGATGCTCGTGGATGGGACCATATATTTAGTTTCGAACTTCCCGAAGTGCACCATATCTTGAAAGGCTTGGTATATGATAAGGAGGGGGATGTGCTGTCTGATGCACTTGTGACTCTGGTTGGTGATGATGGCACTTATCTGAAAATAAACGTGAAGAAGGATGGCACTTTCATGCAGGAATTAAATCCGGGTCGTCGCTATGCTTTGCTTGCTTCCTGTCGTGGTTACCTTAATGATAAGGAAGAACTGCTGACGGAGAATGTGAATGAAGACCGGCGTTATGAACTGGAATTTGCTTTGGCTTCCATCACCCGCCCTGTATTGATAGAGAATATCTTTTATGAGTTTGACTGTGCCGATCTGACACCGGAATCTGCGGTAGCCTTGGATGAACTGATACAATTGTTGAATGACAATCCGAGTGTTACTATTGAATTGGCTGCACATTGCGACTATAAAGGGAATGATGATTACAATCTCCGCCTGTCACAGCGTCGTGCTGAGTCTGTGGTACGTTATCTTATCAAAGGCGGCATTGATCCGGAACGCCTGACACCCCAAGGCTACGGGGAACAACAGCCCAAGACTGTGACTAAATTCACTCTTAAATCTGCTACTTTCCTAAAAGAGGGTGATGTGCTGACGGAAGAGTTCATAAAAAATCTCCCACCGGAACAGCAGGAGATTTGTAATGCAATTAATCGCCGTACGGAATTTAAGGTCTTGCGAACGATGTTTTTTTAATGAAGAATGAAGAATGAGGAATGAAGAATCTCCTTTTTAGTAAGCTTTCACCGCGCAGCTAAATTTTTCATTCTTCATTCCTCATTCTTCATTTAAATGTATTTCAAATGGAATTCCACCACTGCTTCAATTCCTTTCCGGAAGATATCCAATGGGATATTCTCATTCGGTGAGTGGATGGCATTTGATTCCAATCCGAAGCCCATGAGCACCGTCTTTATTCCAAGTACTTGTTCAAAAGTCGAAATAATAGGGATGCTTCCCCCACGGCGTACTGCGAGCGGTTTCTTTCCAAAGGCCTTCTCGAAACCTTTCTCGGCAGCCTGATAAGCTGGGAGGGTGATAGGACACACATATCCTTGTCCACCATGCATGGGTGTTACTTTCACTTGCACTGTATCCGGAGCAATACTCATTATGTAATCGGCAAACATCCGGGAAATTTTATGATGATCCTGATGAGGTACTAAACGACAGGATACTTTAGCGGTAGCTTTGGATGGGAGTACCGTTTTGGAACCTTCACCCGTGTATCCGCCCCAGATTCCACAAACATCGAATGACGGGCGACAACTATTGCGTTCCAGTGTACTGTAGCCTTTTTCTCCAAATAACTCTTTCACGCCAATGGCTGCTTTATACTTTTCCTCATTAAATGGAATATGAGCTATCATATCGCGTTCTGCCTGTGGCACTTCTTCCACATCATCATAGAAGCCGGGTACCGTGATACGTCCGTCGGCATCCACCACTTTGGCAATCATGCCGCATAATACATTGATAGGATTGGCAACTGCACCGCCAAAGTGTCCTGAATGTAGGTCACGATTAGGACCTGTTACTTCTATTTCCCAGTATGCCAGTCCGCGGAGACCGGTAGTTAGTGAAGGCAGGTCAGCTCCCAACATGCTGGTGTCTGATACCAGAATAACATCTGCTTTTAAAAGTTCTTTATGGTCTTCACAGAAAGCTTCCAGGCTGGGCGAACCTATTTCTTCTTCTCCTTCAAAGATGAACTTAACATTGTTTTTCAGCATGCCATGTTTCACCAGATATTCGAATGCTTTCACCTGGATAAATGCTTGTCCCTTGTCATCGTCTGCGCCACGGGCCCAGATATGTTCGTCGCGGATTTCAGGTTCAAAAGGTTCGCTTTTCCACAAGTCCAACGGTTCGGCAGGCATAACATCATAGTGTGCATATACTAATACCGTTTTAGCGGTAGGGTCCACTATCTTTTGTCCGAAAACAATTGGATTACCTTTTGACGGCATTACCAGTGCTTCGTCTGCACCTGCTTCAAGTAATAATTGTGCCCAACGCTCTGCACAAGCCAGCATGTCGTCATGATGTTCCGGTTTCGCGCTGATACTGGGAATACGGATGAGGCTGAACAAATCTTCCAGCATCTTGGGTTCGTTCTCTGAAATGTATTTCTGTATTTCGTTCATAAATAATATATAATGAGGGATTAGAAGGTGAGTAGAGTGATAGGGTGATAAAGTGGTAGGATGACGTCACTCTATTGCTTTATCGTCCTATCGCTTTACCACTTTGTTACCACTTTTTTATAACTGAGTTGTACGATCAATGAGATAGAAGTCCAGTATGGTCATGGCAGCCATTGCTTCTACAATGGGCACTGCGCGTGGCAACACGCATGGATCATGACGGCCACGGGCTTTCAAGGTTGTATCCACACCATCCAGATTGACTGTATGTTGTTCCATTAGCACCGTAGCTACCGGCTTGAAGGCAACCCGGAAGAAGATATCTTGTCCGTTACTGATACCTCCTTGGATACCACCTGAATGGTTGGTCTTCGTTTCAATGCGTCCGCAATTGTTGAAGAATACATCATTTTGCTCCGAACCTTTTTGTTTTAAGCCTTTGAATCCGTCACCGTATTCGAATGCTTTGGCAGCATTGATACTGAGCATGCCGGAAGCAAGTGCAGCCTGTAATTTGCCGAATACCGGTTGGCCTAATCCGATGGGACATCCTTTGATGACGCAAGTCACTACTCCGCCAATGGTATCACCTTGTCCCTTAATTTTGAAAATCAACTCTTCCATTTCCTTTGCCTTTACCGGGTCCGGACAACGTACTGGGTTGGTTTCTATCAAATCGAGATCATAAGCGGTATAGTTTTCTTCCAGACGAATAGGACCTACTTGTGAAGTATATGCCGTAATGCGTACACCCAGTTGGCGGAGTGCTTGTTTGGCAAGCGCGCCTGCCACTACGCGTGAGATGGTTTCGCGCGCTGATGAACGTCCGCCTCCCCGGTAATCGCGGATGCCATATTTCACCTTATAAGTATAGTCTGCATGCGAAGGGCGGTATACCTCTTTCATATTATCATAATCATTGGAATGCTGATTCTCGTTCCATACAATGAATCCGATGGGACATCCCGTTGATTTGCCTTTGAAGATACCAGAAAGGAATTCTACTTTATCACCTTCTTTCCGTGCCGTTGTAATAAGGGATTGCCCGGGACGGCGACGGTTCAGTTCCGCTTGCACGAAATCCATGTCAATGCGGATGCCTGCGGGAAATCCATCTATGACGCCTCCGATGCCTTTACCATGTGACTCCCCAAAGCTGGTAAGGCGGAGGATGTTGCCGAATGAGTTGAACATAATCTTTTGCTTTAATGGTTTATGTATAGGGTTAATTCATGCCAAATCCTTTGAATAAAAGCTTTTGGATGCCTAAAGATAACAAATAGTTATGGATTTTTTCTCATGAAGGGGGAGAAATATTATATTTTTTATGGAATGGGATGTTTTTTATAGCTTCTTGGGAAAATGCTTGTGGCTGCGAGTTTATTCTGTTGACAAATTCTTTTTCATAAAAGGTGATAATTAAAGCTTTGATGCTTAAAAAAAGAACAGCTCATCTTTAGAATAGACCTTGTCTGGTATTATTAAAAGCTGTTATTTTGCAGCCTGAAATCTTATTTTATCAAAAAGCATGATTACCCAGCGATGGGGAGTTAGTATTTATTAAACAAAAAGAATATGAAGAAGAATTTATTGTATTTGTTTGCATTGATTTGTTCAATGAGTTTGTTTACTGCTTGTAGCGATGATGACGATGAAGTAAGCCCATGGGCTGGAACTTATAAAATGGCAGACTACACGGCTACGGATTATAATTGGACGGAAAAAGAGACTATGAAGAATTGGCCTGTGACAAGTGCATTGTATACAGATTGGCAATTTACTGGTGATGATAATTATCCAGAATTCATTTCTGCTTTATTACGGTATTTGGGGGGCTCTATTTTACCTCAAGCTTTGAATTCAATTACTTTAGATAAAAGTGGTAGTATTGTAGCTGACTATGTTGCCAGTCCGGCAATAGCTCTGGATCCTAATTCTATAATGTCTATCTTTTTTACAGGTGCTTTTCCTGCTGCAAGTGAGATAAAAGCTAATTTTGCTACAAGTGGTTTTACTACTTCTCCCAAAGATTTGGCATATTGGAGTGAGAGAAATGGAAAATTTACTGTAAAATTGAATATTCCTGCTATCTTGACTGCAGCTACTGGAGCTGATGCCAGTGGTATGGCCGATGTTATTGATGAAATATTGAGTGGAAATCCGGCTACTGTTAAAGCATTGCTTGGTGGACTTTTGAATGCAGATCTTAGTGGAATACAAGATGCTACTATTAGCCAGATATTGGGTTGGGCTAAAGATGGAATACCTATGAATATTAAGACTGCTGATAATGGTCATACTTATATTTATTTGGATAAGAGTGCTTTTGATAATCTTTTCACTCTTCGTGATACGGGTGAAACGGATAATTGGGGAGATCCTATATTAGTGAGTGATTTGATATTGCTTTGGAATGCATTGGTAGAAGGTGGAATTGTGCCGGAGGAAGCACAAGCTGCTGGAATGTTTATTCAAATGATTGGTGGATATTGGTCAGTGACAACAAGCTTTAATTTAGGTTTGGACTTAGTGAGATAATCATATTTTCATGATAAATTAGAAGGAGCCGACTCAAAAGAATCGGCTCCTTTTTGTTTAATAACTAGCTCTATTGAAATAACAAAACAATTGAATGCCTTTAATTGTTTTTTATAATTAAGAGCCTTTTGTATTATGCTATATATGTATAGCTCTTCTAATTTATATTAAAAATAGAACATTAAAACGTAGAACAGACCTTTTTTATATACTTTAAAAGCTGTTTCTTTGCACACTTAATTTTTATTAAAGTAAAATAGGACATTATAGTCTTCGATGAGAAGACTTGTATTAACTAAACAAGATGATTTTATGAAGAAGAATTTATTTTATTTGTTTGCATTGATTTGTTCAATGAGTTTGTTCACTGCTTGTAGTGATGATGATGACCCTGTTTATCCGATTGAGGAAGAATTGGCAGGTACCTATAAAGGTACTTTAGATATTGAATTAGATGGGACTTCTGTGGCAAATGGGATGCCAAAAAACATTACGATTGCAAAAGCTGGGAATAATATTATTAGTTTGGAATTGAAGGACTTTAGCTTCATGGAAATGAACTTGGGAACTATCAAATTGGAAAAATGCGTTCTGAAACAAAATGGTACTTCTTATACATTTACAGGTAGTCAGGAACTGAATTTAAGTGGCATTGGCAAGTGTAATGTAGATGTAGTTGGTACTATTAATAATGGAAAAGCAGAAGCAAATCTGAATATTGATGTATTACAATTAGGACAGAAAGTTAAGGTGGTGTATAAAGGTACTAAATTAACTGGAGCTGAAAGTTCAGAGGCAAAGATTACAGCATTTACTATTGATAGTGAACTGGTAACAGAACAGCCGGTAATTGATGAAGCTACTGGTATTATTACTTTTAAGGTTCGTGATACGGCTACTGATAATGATTTGAAAGCTTTAAAGCCTATATTCACAATTTCGGAAAAAGCTACTGTAACTCCGGCAAGCGGCGTAGCACAGGATTTTTCTGGTGGTAAAACAGTGGTTTATACAGTAATTTCAGAAAATGGAACAGTTAAGGCTTATAAGGTTTCTATAGCAGGTAGCCAGTCTGAGTTGAAATTCTCTTTCGAGGAATGGGAAACAGTTCCTGGTTCTTTTTTAACTAATGAATATTATTCTCCTCTACCGACGGATTTATTGGCTACGAGTGCGCCGGGAGCTGCTTATCTTAAACTGTTCAAAGTTACGGATTTGCCAGTATTCCAGACAGATGATAAAAAAGCAGGTGAGTCGGCGATTAAGCTAGTAACAATGGACACCAGTGATAAAGTTAATGCATTAGTTCCTGCTATTACATCAGGTTCGGTGTTTACTGGAAAGTTTGTATTGAATACGGGCGATCGTATTGCCAGTTCTAAGTTTGGTATTGCTTATGATAAAAGGCCGGTTTATTTCAGAGGATGGTATAAATATGCTCCGGGTGCGAAATATATTGATGGCTCTAAGGCTACTAAGCCAGAAGAAGTAATCGAAAAAACGGATATAGTTGATGAATGTGCTATTCAGGCAGTATTATATGAAGCTGTAGATGCTGATGGTGAAGAAGTGATTTTGACTGGTCATGATATTAATACTTCTGATTATCGTGTGGCAGTTGCCAGATTAGAAGATGGTACAGCGAAAGCAGAGTATACCTATTTTGATATCCCTTTCACCTTTTTAACTGGTAAGGCATATGAAACAAGCAAAACTTATAAATTGGCTATTGTTTGTTCTTCAAGTAAAGATGGTGATAGTTTCATGGGTGCTGGAGGTAGTACTTTGATTCTTGATGAATTAGAAGTTATTGGAGAATCAGTTGCGGCTGAATAATAAATATCCTCCTAAATATAAAAAAGCTAGAAGTTTACTTCTAGCTTTTTTATATTTAGAATCTATGACAGACTTTATTATTACTATAATATTTTAGAAAGAATATCCAAATCCTATATTAAGATAGATAGGATACATGGCAAATGATATTGTATCAAAATTCTTTTTAAAGATGTCATTTAATCCCCATGTAAGATCAGCATAAACATTCAAATGTTTGAAAGCTCTCCATTCTCCACCAAATTGTATACCCCATTGGAATTTGCGCAAATCGTTAGAAAAATCATATGTGGCAATGCTTTCATCTGTAAAGTCTACGCGTGAGCCTGTTTGGTCCGGAGTACGGAGATGCCCCTCATATACATGACCGGAGAAATCCCCTTCAAGTAAATAGGAGAAATAAGGACCGGCTACAAGTTTCCAGCGTTTGCTTATTTTGTAGTTGGCAAGAACAGGAACAGTAAGATAGGAATTCTTAACTTTAGTCTTTACACCTCCCGTCCACAGGCCTTCCAATTCACCACCGTTAGTATTAATAATTTTCATACCATAATTCTTAACGGTAGCTTCAGTAGTCATATTTTTAGTTTCAAGGCGTAAACCTAAAGTTAACCCCCACATTTTTTTATCATCTAGCCATTTGGTTGCATTACCTTCAATAGAAATTGCCATACTGGGTACATAACTGTCTATCTTACGTATTTCTTCAGGCAGAGGTAGAGGAGCGGTCCCGCCGATACTGAATCCTGCCTTCAATGAATATTCCCAGCCACGAAGGTAAGACTGGCCGAGAATATGAGTTCTATCTTCCTGAGCTTTTATTGACGTAGCTCCAATTACTGTTAACAGTAATGCAACAATAATAATATTATATTTCTTCATAATTATCTTTTTTAATTCTCTTCGCAAATAAGTTCTACTTCATCAATATAGAGCGTGCTACCTACGGCACCTTTGAAATAAGCGCCGTCTACACTTGAAGAGAACACAATGCCGAGTTTATATTTACCTTGCTGAAGTTCAGTTTCGTTGATGTCCTTACCATTTTGAGCTTTGAAAGGCAAATTGAATTCTGTCCATTTATCTGTTTCTAATGCTTCTTCTGCACTAATTCTGGCTAAAGATACTACTTTGTCCGAAGTCAGAGAATTGGTTCCATCTAGCATGAATGAATTATCTTCAGCCTCATACATGACAGCATAGATATCAAATCGATCTTTCTTTCCTGTTTGAGGTGCTCCGCTTTCAGTATAAACTGAACCCGCTTTGAATTTATAATATCCTTTTAATGCTTTCGGCCGTTTGTAGAACTGGAAACCGAAAGTTGTTGCTTTAGGAGCATCTTTAAGTGCATTAGCAAGATCGAAAGCTCCGATAAACAGATTGCCGGCAGCGATATACATCTTCACCATAGCTCCGAAACTTCCGGTGTCTTTAGTTTCTAATTTAGCACATTTACCTATATATCCTGCTGCAACTTGTACGGTAGGATAATCGGTAGGAAGTTTAGACATGCCAGTCAGTTTATATCCAGGATTACCACTGGACCATTGCAATACCTTTGAAACCTCTTGTGAAGTATTGGGCTCAAATTCGTAAAAGATGTGATAAGGAGTATTTTGAGCAACTAATAATTCCTCGAAATGATAGGAAGTAGGTAATTCTGTTGGCCGAACGTTTATTTGATAAACAGGTTTCCAAGCATCGTCTTCGGAGGTCACCGTAAATGACCGCGAATGATCTCCTTCGCTAAAGTTGTATATGTTTCCTATATCACCATCTCTGCGATCATTGGGTTTGATGGATGCACCTTCCGGCAAGGCGAAGTTTAGTTGTTGTTTTGCAAGGTTTGCACCTTTGTGCACATATACATCGACTTTTTTTTCATCTGCGTTTATGTTTGCCAATTGCACATCCGCACCTGTACAGCCATCTATGGCTGCTTCTGAATTTAGCGCTTCGTCTTGTATACAAGAAGATATGGCAAATGCCAAAAAGAAACACGAGGTTAGCGTTTTAATCTTCATTTAATTCAGTTTTTGGTTATTAATAATGTAAAACTCGGACGCAAAGTTAAGTTTCTTTTTTGAAATAGAAGACTTTGCGCCTGTATTAAAAACATTTTTTCTAAATTTGTGTCCATTAAAAACCGTGAAATAATGATAACTGAGTTAGAGAGAAAACGGATAATCGACCTGATACATCAGGAGGTTGTGCCAGCCATTGGGTGCACAGAGCCCATTGCAGTGGCGTTATGCGTGGCTAAAGCGACAGAAACACTGGGAATGAAACCTGAAAACATTAATGTGTTGCTAAGTGCTAATATTTTGAAAAACGCTATGGGAGTGGGGATTCCGGGCACCGGAATGATTGGTTTACCTATCGCAATTGCGCTGGGTGCACTGATTGGAAAATCGGAATATCAACTGGAAGTATTGAAAGACTGTACTCCCGATGCTGTGGAAGAAGGAAAGCGCTTCATTGAAGAAAAACGCATCCATATTTCGTTGAAGGAGAATATAGAAGAGAAACTGTATATTGAAATCTGCTGTGAAGCCGGAGCCAACCGGGCAACCGCTGTGATTGCCGGAGGTCACACCACCTTTATATATATAGAACGTAACGGGGAAGTCTTGTTGCAGAAGCAGCATACCGTAGGAAAGGAAGAGGAAGAAGAAACAGTGGAGCTGACCCTGCGTAAAGTGTATGATTTTGCTTTAAATGCCCCGTTGGATGAAATTCGTTTCATCCTTGAAACTGCCCGTTTGAACAAGGTGGCTGCCGAACGTTCGTTCGAAGGAGAGTATGGGCATTGTCTGGGTAAGATTCTGCGTGGCACTTATGAACACAAAGTGATGGGCGATAGTGTTTTCTCACATATCCTTTCTTATACTTCAGGAGCTTGTGATGCACGTATGGCAGGTGCCATGATTCCGGTGATGAGTAACTCCGGTAGTGGTAACCAGGGTATATCCGCTACTTTGCCTGTATTGGTTTATGCCGAAGAAAATGATAAATCAGAAGAAGAACTGATACGTGCCCTGATGCTAAGCCATCTGACGGTCATTTATATCAAACAAAGCTTGGGACGATTGTCCGCTTTGTGCGGCTGTGTAGTTGCTGCTACCGGTTCCAGTTGTGGCATCACCTGGCTGATGGGAGGAACTTACGAGCAAGTGGCTTATGCTGTTCAGAATATGATAGCCAACCTTACAGGTATGATTTGTGACGGTGCGAAGCCCAGCTGTGCGTTGAAAGTGACTACCGGTGTTTCTACTGCTGTTCTTTCCGCTATCATGGCTATGGAAAACCGTTGCGTAACTTCTGTAGAGGGAATTATTGATGAAGATGTAGATCAAAGCATTCGTAACCTGACAAAGATTGGTTCGCAAGGAATGAATGAGACGGATAAACTTGTATTGGAGATAATGACAGGAAAAAATTAGTAAATTGAAAATTGAGAATTAAAAATTGAAAAATAAGCTATGCAGCATGATAGCGCAGCTAATTCTCAATTTTTAATTCTCAATTTTTAATTTATTAATGGCAGCATCCGCCTTCACATCCATGCTCATGGTCACCGCAACCGTCACCACAATCACCGCAACCACAACTACATCCACCGCCGCTCATCATACGGGCAATTTCTGCTAATTCTTCGTTGGTTGCCGGACGGCTTTCTACGATTTCACCTACAAAGTTCAGATCGCAACCTGCTAACGGATGATTCATATCCATTACAACAACATCTGCCTTAACTTCCTGTACAGTTCCATTGATGCGTTGACCTTCGGCAGTCATCAGAGGAACTACGTTGCCTGCTGTGATACGTTCGCTATCGAACTTGCCATCAACTTCGAAGATTTGTTTCGGAAGGTCGATAACATGTTCTTCATCGTAAGAGCCGTAAGCATCATCACAAGCGATAGTGAAATCAAACTTATCACCGATTTTCAAGTCTTTCACTTGTTCTTCGAAAGAATCTAAAGTCAGACCCAGACCGGAAATGAACTGGAACGGGTGTTCAGCGGTTGCTTCTTCGGTGAAGTCTTTTTCACCATCTTCTATAGCGTATAATTTATAAGCTACGGTAATGTACTTGTTTTCTACTGTTTCCATCTTCTATTTATAAATTGGTATTTTTTTCTTTTTTTGGAGCGTCAAAGGTACGAAATAAAATTGAAAGGGAGCGCAAAGTATAAGAATAAGAATCTTTCTTCTGCTTCCGGACTATACTTACTCCCTACCTACTCCCTACTTACTCCTTACCTCCTCCTTGTCTATAGGTAGGGAGAAGGTAGGTAACAAGTGTGACAGGGTAGTGGTTCAGATAGGGCTAATTGATATTACAGTAAAAACTTAATGCGCAGAGTGCTTTATTCATTTCGCTGGTTAAATTAATCTCTGAATTAGGCTTGCAAAACTTGAATAATAAATAAAAAAATCGGTGCAATCGTTTCATCTGCATGAGCAAAATTATATGTTGTAAGTAAATTATTGTCTCAATTGTTTGTTGATTTACAAGGACTTATACTCTTTGCTTGAATTTGAGTAAAAGAAAAAACTAAAATAGTAAAACTGGATATTTTAATAGGCATAGATTTGCGGCGTTAATTTTAATTTAAACATTATGAAAGATGTAAAATTGCTAATTAGAGATTGGAATGGGCATCAATGCTTGATGCTGTTCTTATGCTTATTCTTTTTGTTTGCAGGAATTTCTCAAGCGGTACACGCTGCTTCGGATGTTGCGATGGGTATTGACCAGAATCTGCAGATTACGGGTGTTGTAAAAGACGCCAGTGGCGAACCCATGATTGGAGTGACGGTAATGGTGAAAGGGGCTGGTACCGGTGCTATCACAGACATTGACGGTAATTATAGTGTGTCTGTGCCCGGAAGCAAGAGTGTACTGACATTCTCTTTCGTAGGATATACTACTAAAGAGGTGACTGTCGGTAATCAGAAGACTATTAATGTTACTTTAGCCGAAGACTCCAAAATGATAGATGAAGTGGTGGTCATCGGTTTTCAGTCCCAAAAGAAAGGAAATCTGACAGCTTCCGTAGCTTCTGTTGGAGCTGAAGCATTGGAAAACAGACCTGTTTCCAATATTGGACAAGCTCTGCAAGGTATGGTGCCAGGATTGAACGTTAGTATCGCTGGCGGTGACCCCAATAAAGTGCCTTCATTGAATATCCGTGGTGCAACGACATTCCGTCAGAGGGGTACATCCAATGATGACAAGAACAAGTTTGATGTAGTTTCAGGCTCTCCACTGATTTTATTGGACGGTGTTGAAATTACTTCTGAAGACTTGAATCAATTGAATCCGAACGATATTGACAATATGTCGTTTTTGAAGGATGCTTCTGCTGCTGCTATCTATGGTACAAGAGCTACCTTCGGTGTAATATTGGTTACCACTAAAGGAGGGACTTTTAAGCAGAAAGCAAAAATAGATTATTCTTATAATCTGGCTTTCGATCAACCTTATGCATTGCCTGATATTCTGGACTCATACTATATCTATAAGGCAGGAGCGGACAAGAATCTTTGGACAGGTGCCATTGCCGAGTATTCACAGCACGACAAGGATATGATGGAGCATATGTTGGCCTACATGAAAGATCCTGTGAATAATAAACCTTATTTCATGGAAGGTGATGCCATTCAATGGGTAGGTAATACGAATCCCTATAAAGAGTTGGTAAAAGACTGGACTCCGACGCAGAAACACAACCTCTCTATCAGCGGTGGTGGTGACAGAATCAGTTACTATATATCTTTGGGTATGCAAGACCAGAAGGGTATGTATGAAATCAGAACCGATGAGCTGAAAAGATACAATGCTATGCTTAGTGTGAATGCCAAAGTGACCAACTGGTTCACAGTGGCAGCCAAGGCTTCGTATAACGTGTTCGATTATGATGCGCCAACACAACAGACAGATGGAATGAACCTCTGGAATTATGCTAAATCTTATTATCCGGAAAACTATATTTATCAGCCGGTATTGACAGGTCCGGATGATCCTCTGCCAAACCATGTGACGGAAAATCCCGTCAGCTATCTTTACGCAGGCGGCCGCAATGTCACTTCCAGACGAAAGACGATTCTTTCTATCAGTCCGGAATTTACAATCATACCTAAAATATTGAAAGTAAAGGCTGACCTTTCTTTTGCTCCTACCACTTATCAGAGAGAAAAGACTCATCCGAAGCAGTCACGTGTCAATAATTCATGGACTGCTCTCGAAAATCGTTGGGCAACGGAAAATACGGGTTATGTCCAACGTACCAATACGGATAGATATTCTATCAACGTATATGCCGACTATAACCAGACTTTCAAGGAAAAACATAATGTGTCCTTGCTGCTGGGTATCAATCAGGAGCAAGAAACTTATGCCGGTTCTTCCATTACACTGACAAAAATGCTCGATCCGTATATCCTGAATCCTACTCTGGTAGAAGATATTACAGCAAACACCTCGGGCAATTCTCATTATGAAATTGCTTCACGCGCCGTATTCGGCCGTATCATGTACAACTACATGAGCAAATATCTGATTGAATTGGATGCCCGTTACGATGGTAGCTCTAAATTCCCGAAAGATTCACGTTTCCAATTCTTCCCGACAGTTTCATTGGGATGGAGGGTTTCGGAAGAAAAATTCATGGATTGGTCAAGAGATTGGTTAGATAATTTCAAGATTAGAGCTTCATGGGGACGATTGGGTAGTCAGCCCAGTTCAAATTATCCGTATCAGTCTGTTTTTGGAACTTCAGAGGGATATTTCCTATTCGATGGAACACGTTATCCCACTGGTATCGTCACTCCTTCGCTGACCAATCCTAACTTGACTTGGGAAAAATCGACGACTAAGAACCTTGGTTTCGACTTCACTTTCCTGAAGAATCGTTTAACGTTCAGTGCTGATGTTTTCGAAAGAAAAGTGACTGACATTTTAATACCGGGTGGAAAGGATTATCCGGCATTGATTGGTGATGATGATTTGCCTTTTGAAAATGCAGGCGTTCTGAAAACAACAGGATTTGAACTCCAGGCTAAATGGTCGGATAAACTGGCTAACGGATTTGGTTATAGCGTAGGTGTTGCACTTTCAGATGATAAGGCTAAAGTACTAAGCTATCCCTCCAACCCAACCAATAAGATTGGCGATGGTGTCTTGTATAAAGGATACACCGTAGGCGACATCTGGGGATACGTAACCGGAGGTATTCTTCAAGAAGGTGACTTTGACGGTGTAGGAGCAAACGGAAAACCGTTGTATCATGGACCCTATTTCAAGGGTGGACAAGCCTATCCGGGATACGTTTGGTATAAAGATTTGGATAATGACGGTGTCATCACAAGTGGTTTAAGTACCATAGACGATCCGGGTGACAGAAAGGTGATTGGTAATAATGCACCACGTTATCGTTACAACATTACGGCTAATTTCCAATATAAAGGCTTCGACTTGGATTTGATGTTCCAAGGCGTGGGTAAGAGAGACTATTGGTTGTCATCCGTATCAAGTTACTGGGGTGGCGGAGCCGGATCATGGGAGACTTATAATCAGTCGTGGACCCCCGAAAGAACGGATGCCAAATTCCCCATGTATGGTTCTGGTCTTGGTAGCTATCCCCAAACCGGCTATCTGCTTGATGCTTCTTACATCAAACTGAAACAAGTAATCTTGGGATATACTTTCCCAAAATCGTTGATTGGTAAAATTGGATTGGAGAAATTAAGACTGAATGTATCTGCTTATAACTTGTTTACCATTTCGGATGTACCTAAGTATTATGATTCGGATTATCTGTCCGATGCATATCCTCCGAAACGGACATTCAGCGTAGGTATTCAAGTAGGTTTTTAATGTTTTAAATCAATAGAGATTATGAAAAAATATTCGATTATAGCTTTGCTCATGACCTTGGTGGCATCTTTGTCGTCTTGTAACGATGACTTCATGCAACGAGATCCGATAGATGATATGGCCGACGGTACTTTCTTTACGAAAGAAGCCGATTTACAATTATATTTAGATGGAATTTACAGATATTACGTGTATGGACATGGCGTTAGCGGAACTAATAATACTTCACATGACAAAGGATTTCTGGCCGTAAAAGCCGGTAGCCAGATTATTTTTGGTGATGCATTCAGTGATAATACGGTCTATGCAGGTGGCATCGATGGCAAATTAGGTGGTACGTATGATACTCCAAACTCAGCTTCCAAGAACTTCGACGCGCCTTGGCAGTGGGAGAAACTTCGTAAAGTAAACTATTTCCTGAACCATTATGCAGAAGTGGGTGATCCTGAAACATTGAAGAAATATGCTGCCCAGGCTTATTTTTTCAAGGCATGGGATTATTACATCAAGCTGGTGGCTCTGGGCGAAGTGCCTTGGTTGGACAAAGAACTGGATACGGCTTCACCTGAACTTTACGGTTCACGTATGCCACGTGTGGAACTGGTTCAAAATATTCTGAAATGTTTTGATTTTGCCATAGAAAATCTGGAGGATAATGATAATTCCTGCGGATACATCAATCAAGATATGGCGTTGTTTCTGAAAGCGCGTTTCTGTCTGTTCGAAGGAACTTTCCGGAAATATCACACCGAATTGAATCTGCAATCTACGGCCAACGACTTATTAAGTCTGAGTCGTGATGCTGCCTGGAAGATTATTGAGAAGAATAGATATTCTCTTTTCAAACATGCCACCGCAAAAGATTCGTATTGGCAATTGTTTATACAAAAGGGCTCTCCCGAGACGGAAGGTAATAATGAGACTATTTTGTCACGTGTTTATGATGGTGTAAAATTGGGACATGACAATCCTCGTTATTGGGGGTTCAATAACCATACACGCTACTGCATGGGTGCTCCTGTGGCCATGCTTGAAGATTATCTGTGTGAAGACGGACGTCCTATTTACTTAGGAGGTACAGACGGCAACTACGTGGTAAATCCTTTGTTCAAAGGGTATGACGGAATGTGGGAGGAGTTGGATAATCGTGATCCCCGCTTGACTCAAACAGTTTGTAAACCGGGTGAATATGCCTCTATTTTTGATGCGGACGATAATACATATAGTCTTGAAGAATCAGGTGTCATTTATCCGATGATTACTTATGATACAGGCGGTGGTTCCCCGATGAAGAAGTATAATTCAACAGTAACCGGTTATCGTTTCATTAAACACTGGATGCCCGATTATGCTGAATGGGAAGCTAATGCCAAAGGTGTGCAGACAGCACATATGTTCCGTTACGGAGAGCTGTTGCTGATTTATGCAGAAGCCAGAGCTGAATTAGGTGAAATTACCAATGAAGATCTGAATATTACTATCAATGCGTTGAGAGAAAGAGCCGGATTCGACTTTGTTAAGTACCCCAATGCTAAACTGACTTTATCCAATATTCCTGCAGACCCGCGTTTAGACGCCATCTATTCACAGAAACTGGATTACTCTGTATCTCCGATAATCCGCGAAATAAGACGTGAACGTCGTGTGGAAATGATGATGGAAGGTATGCGTTATGAAGACCTGATGAGATGGAAAGCCGGCCGGCTGTTTACTGTTCCTGTAAGAGGGATGAAGATGACGCCTGAAAAGATAGAATTGTATAGTAAAAATCGTAATGATGAGAAGTATAAGGATTTTCCATACAAAATAACAGTTCCTATCGGAGAAGTGGGTAATAAAGTAATTGTAGATGATGACGGTTTCATTATCCCTTATCCTACATCTACTACCGTAATCAAAGGTGAGTTACCTTGGGATGATAAACGTTACTATTATCCGATACCTTTGAATGAAATGCTTATGAATCCGCTGTTGATACAGAATCCGGGTTGGAAAGATATTAATAGATAACCGATAAATATAAGAGTAAGATTATGAAAAAAAATATATATTTCTTAGCAGGAATTCTTTCGTTCGGAGCACTGTTCGCCAGTTGCGATGACGATGACTTTGGCAAGGCGGTAAACATTACGGTTGAAAATGCAACGAATCTTGAAAGTGATATTTTCGGTGTCATTGTGACGGAAGGCCAGCCTCTGCAATTGAAACCATTCATTATGCCTGAAAGTGCAAGAGAGAATGCTATAAGCTATCATTTTGCCGGTGAACCTACCGGTGCTATTGATTTGAGTGCAGACGGCTTGATAACTCCTAAGTTGACAACACCTGCTGAAGGTGCTATTCCGTCTCCGCTGGGTACGGATACTATTATCGTGAGAGTTGACGATGGATCGGGTACATTTGTCAGATATCCGGTCAGAGTAGTCAGCAATATAGTACTTGTTTCAAGTATTACTATTCAGTCCGGTGGACAAACTGCAGAAGTGGAAAGCGGTAAGACTTTTGATTTATCTCAATATGTGACTGTCAATCCTGCCAATGCAACCGACAAGAGCGTTACTTATACTACAGAAGATGAAACTGTGGCAACGGTTGACCGGAATGGTCTGATTACTGTTGTTGGTGAGGTCGGACAGACTACTAACATTGTGATAACGGCTAATGATAGAGGTAAACAGTCTGCCACTTGCAGAGTGAAGGTTGCTGCTGAAGCTCCGTTGTATGTAGGTTTCCCATTCTCGGATAACTGGAGTTACTCTTCTAATCTGGCTACCAAGGAAGGTGATATAAAGAATTTATTTGATGATAAGAATTCGACATTCTGGTGTCCCGATATTACAGTTCGCCCTGTTTATGACCCGGTTTGTTATCTAGATATTAATCTGGGAGAGGTTATCAAGTTCGGTCAATTAGGCTACAGGCATCGTAGTTTAAATTATTCTCATCTGCAATGCCATACTTTCAAATTGGAAGCCAAAAAAACAGAAGGTGATGCATGGACTGATTTAGGCGAGTTTGTTACCACGCCCCTGAAGGTGGATGACTACCAATTATTCCCAGTTGAGCCTATTGAAGCCCAATATATCAGAATAACCTTCGTTAAAGGTCATTTGAGAGATGGGAAGACTGATTGGAATTATTCTGAAGCCGGTAATGTTTCCGTAGGAGACTTGCAAGTATTTATTTATAACAGATAATTCTGTTGTTGATATAAATAGTGTTGAAGGGAAATCTAATAACAGGATTTCCCTTCTTAAATCAAAAAATGTTTTTAGAAATAATACTATGACACAGAAAACCAGCTTGATACTTTGTTTATTGGCGTTAGTGGTATCTGTAAAATCTTATGCGGGCGAGATTCATCAGGCAACCGGACCGGAGGAACGTAAGTTGTGGGTTAACACTCTCATAAGAATTTCCGATCCTGTGTTGACTAATCTCGCAAACGGAACTTTACGGACAAATATGCCTCAGGAATCTTTGGATGATAAACGAGCCCGGAAATTTTCCCATTTAGAAGCAGTTGGTAGAACTATCTGTGGAATTGCTCCGTGGCTTGAGCTCGGAATTGATGATACTGAGGAAGGAAGATTAAGAGAGAAATATATTAATTTAATCGCAAAAGGGCTTGCCAATGCTGTCAATCCTTCTTCGCCGGATTACTTGGACTTTAAAACTCCCTACCAGCCTCTGGTAGATGCCGCTTTTTTGTCACTCGGAATATTGCGGGCACCTACTCAAATATGGGGAAAATTAGATAGTCAGACCCAAGAGAATCTGTTAACCGAACTGAAACGTACTCGCTCTATCAAGCCATTCCAGAGTAACTGGTTACTATTTGCCTCGATTATTGAAGCTTCATTGTTGGAACTAACGGGAGAGTGTGACCAAAAGAGGCTACTATATGGAGTGGAAATGTTTCGTGATAAATGGTATATAGGAGATGCAACTTATGGTGATGGTCCTCATTATCATGCCGATTATTATAACAGTTTTGTTATTCATCCTATGTTGACGGAAATATTATGTGTCATGGAAAAGCATGACATACCAGGTGCTGATTTTCTACCTGTTCAAATCAAACGTCTTTCACGTTATGCCGAGCAACAGGAAAGACTGATTTCACCGGAAGGTGCTTATCCTGTCGTTGGTCGTTCTATTGTTTACAGAACGGGTGCATTTCATGCTTTGGGACATGCAGCACTGCTTCATAAGTTACCGTCATCAAGTAAACCTGCCCAAGTACGCTGCGCGTTGACGGCAGTTATTAAACGACAGTTCTCTGCACCCTATACCTATGATGAACAGGGTTGGTTGCATATCGGTTTTGCCGGTAATCAGATTGAAATGTCTGAGTCTTACATAAATACAGGGAGTATCTATCTCTGTACATTGGGCTTTGTAGCATTGGGCTTACCGGATACAGATCCGTTCTGGAGCGAAGGTTTCACTCCATGGACTTCTTTGAAAGCTTGGAGTGGAGAGATGGTAAAGGCTGACCATGCTTTATAAGATGAATCTTGCTTAAGTTATCAGGAACGCCATGTCAGAATTGCAATAGGTAGTAATCATTATATATATAAAATATGAGACATATCATTTTAAAGAGTCTTATCTTGTTGATGTCACTAGGTACTAGCGTATCTGCCCAAAATGTGGCAAAAGTATTGCCTGCAGATTTAGAAATTCCTTTGAAATATGGGTGCTGAACGCTTAGGCAAACGCCAAGATGTAGCGATGCAAAGATGTACATCTATATTATTCAATATTGGATTGGAGCCATCCTGATTACAGATATTCGATAAAGAGCCGGGAAGACAGTGCGGCATTCAGTCGTTTTCTGGAGTTTGCGGAAAATCAGGTAAAGGAGCTTGCGATACGTTATCCCACCGTGAAAGATTTTTGGTTTGACGGCACATGGGATGCGAGTTTCAAAGAGAACGGATGGTGGAGTGCTCAATAGAGAAAATGCTGAAAGAAATGAATACAATGTAAATATGCCGGATAAAACCTTCGGAGAACCCTTTGTTATCAAATTACAAATGCGTGTAGGTCAGGAGAACAGAGAAAAAATATATGGCTGCATTAACTTAGAATATTTCAAAATGTTTTTTGTTTTATTGTATTTTTCATAACTTAGTACCTGTTTCTAAAGTTGAATACTTAACACGATAAAGTCCTTATGAAAAGTAGATACTTATTACTGTTACTAACTGTTTTCTATCTTATATCGGCTACCATCACTGCCGCTGAGAAATACAAGTTCAGGACCATGTCTCCCGAAGGGGGATTTTACTATGATGGAGTAAAAGCGATAGAGCAGGATAAAGAAGGTTTTATATGGATCATGATGGACTATGAACTTTATCGTTTCGATGGCTATCATTATAAAAAATACTATCCTTATTTTGCCTCGATAGCTCCTACCAAAAGATGGATATTTAACAATATGGCATCTGATTCTTCTGGTCGTTTGTATGTAAATACGAACAATGGTCTGTATTGCTACGAGCGAATTTCTGATCGGTTTGAGAAAATCTATGATTCGGTTTCGCACGTTAAGGTAGATAAGTTGGATAATCTTTGGATCAGATATAATAGTAGGTGGAATATACTGGATGCGAGTAAGGGAGAACTCAACGTGCCTGGTTATGATGGAAAAATGCCCACTTATAATAATACCGCTTTTTGTATCTATAACAAGGATTTGTACACGTTCATCCATCGGAAAGTTTATCGATTTAATTATGTGGAGAATAGGTTTGTACTTTGCCTGACATTGCCAAATGCAGGTAACGGATATATTCGTTTTGCTCAGGCGTATATGGGAAAATTATGGCTATTTGTAGATAAGGAAGGTCTCTATAAGATAGATTTGTCCTCTTTCAATATAGAAGACCACTATGAGCCTCTTCCCGAATACAATAGCAATTCATTGCGAGCATTCTATATAGACAAGAAAGGAATGATCTGGTTAGGGACTATAGACGGGCTGTATATACTTGACCCTTCAAACAGGGAACTGACACAATATAAACATTCCGGGACCGACCCTTTTAGTTTGCCAAATAACTCTATTTGGGAGATAAGTGAGGACAGGCAGTCTAATGTCTGGATTGGCACGTATTCGGGAACATTGTGTTATGTCAATATAGATGAGAATGGCGCTTTCAAAACTTATCATACGCAAAACAGCGGGCTGAGTTATGCACCGGTGAGCTCATTTGCCGAAGATCAAGATTATCTTTGGATAGGCACGGAGGGTGGAGGGATTAACCGGATGAATAAAGCTACCGGAAAGTTCAGCTCTTTTACTCATAAAAATGATGTTACCTTCCATAATGTAAAATCGTTGATACTAGATGCCGATGATAATTTATGGATTTCTACGTTTAGAGAAGGTGTGGACCTTTATAATTCTGCGCGGCATAAAGTTGTTAATTACAAGCATTCCAAGAGCGATTCCACTTCTTTACTGGTGGACGATGTGCGGAAAACTATCCTCGAAGGAGATTCCGGTATGTGGGTGGCTTATCAGTATCCGATGCCTGAAGTATCTTATTTTTCTTATCGTAGCAAGTCGTTTACTCATTTTAGTTTGGACAGTACTCGCAATTATGCTTACTTGTTTGATATTTTGCGGCAGGGAGAAAATACGTTATGGGCCATTAGTAATGAAGCACTCTACCGCATGGATACGCATACACGTGCTGTGGAGAAGATAGTTCCCAATGATTCTACATATCTAGGGCTGTTTACTTTTTGTTTGGATGATTCAGGTAATATCTGGATAGGCACTATAGGTAATGGACTTATAAAGTTTGATACTAATACTTCCAGTTTTACTTCTCTGAAAGAAGGGTTACAGCAAAATATCTATTCTATTTATAGTATTTGTTATGATGACGGGAACGTCTGGATGGGGACTGACGAAGGGTTGTTTTGCTATGATATAGCTCGTAATTATCTGATGAATTTTGATAAGAGGGAGAATACGCAGGGACAGGTCTATTATCCGTTGGCATCCATGAAGGGGCAGGACGGGTTATTGTATTTTGGAGGTACAAATGGCTTTACAATTATTGACCCGAAAAAGATTTCACAGAACAACTATAAACCTAAAGCAATCATTTCCGATTTTTTCATTGATCATGAGTCGGTTCACCCTAACTATGTGTTGAATGACTCGCTTAATACTGTTATACTCGATTATGATCAAGTGAACTTTGGTTTTCAGTTTTCCTCTGACAATTATCATATTCCTGAGAAAAATCGCTTTAAGTTTCGGTTGAAAGGGTATAATGATTCCTGGATTACTGCTAATGCGCAGCAACGGATGGTGATGTACTCGAAGGTGCCGGCAGGAACTTATTATTTTGAAGTCTATGCTGCCAATAATGACGGTGTCTGGAGTGATAAACCTACAGTAATTAGAATTATAAGAAAAACTGCTCCGTGGTTCAGCTTGCCTGCCTATTTTCTTTATGTGCTGACAGTATTGGGGATTGCTTATCTGATTTATCGCCACTATGCTGAAAAGAAAAAACTGAAGATGTTGCTTTATCAGGAGAATATAGAAAAAGATAAGAAGGAGCAAATACATCAGGCGCAACTGCGTTTCTTTACTAATATATCACACGACTTCCGGACTCCGTTATCTCTTATCCTCGCGGCTTTGGACAAGTTGAGGCGTGAAGGTTTGAAGGAGTATTATTATCGGATATTAAATGGTAATGTTCAGCGTTTGCTGAATTTGGTAAACGAGTTGATGGATTTCAGGACTGTAGAGAATGGTATGATGCGTCTGGAATTACAGCCACTGAATATCAATCATTTTGTGAAAGAAATAGCCAGTGATTTTATCGATTATGCGAGACAGCGGGATATTGATTTTCAGATAAAGTGTGACGAGACTCTGCCTGCTGATATTTATGTTGATAAAAATATTATTGAGAAGATTATTATGAATCTGCTGAATAATGCTTTTAAATATACACGGGACAAAGGTAAAATCCTTTTGGAAATAAAACGTGGAAAGGACTTTGTATCCCGCTATAAGAACAGCTATACAGTAGGAGAGAGTATGAATAATGTTTTTTCCATAATTGTCAGCGATACAGGGGTGGGAATCTCTCAGGAATCTATCAGTAGTGTTTTTGAACGGTTTTATAAAGTGAATACAGTTAATGCAGATTCGCATCTGGGCACGGGAATCGGGCTGGCACTTGTAAAGAGTTTGGTTTTGCTGCAAAAAGGCAATATTTCCATTTTTTCCGAAAGAGAAATGGGAACAGACATGATTGTTTGTCTGCCTCTTGATAGCAATATCTTTGATGATGCGGATTTCATGAAGCAGAAAGAAATTGTTCAGGAAACGATGGTACAATCGAAAGTTGAGGAAATTCTACCTGCTGATATAAAAGATATAGAGGACGGGCTCTCGCTTTCGAATAAAAAGAAAATATTGGTTGTTGAAGATAACGAAGACTTAAGGGTATTGATTGCTGAATCTTTGTCGGAAGAATTTCAGGTGATGCAGGCATGTGATGGTGTTGCGGCATTGAAACTGATAGAAGAGATGGATTTTGATTTGATTATAAGCGATATCATGATGCCTAATAAAGATGGAGTTTCTTTATGCAATGATATAAAAAATGATATGAATACTTCACATATCCCTGTTATTTTACTGACTGCCAAGACTAGCCTTGAAAGTAAGATTGAGGGGGTTGATTCGGGTGCAGATCTTTATTTTGAGAAACCCGTTGATTTGACATATTTGAAATTGTCCATTCAGAATATATTCAGAAACCAGCAGCAGTTGAAGGAACATTATGCTAAGAATTATTATGCAGACAGTAACGAGTTGTCTTCTAATGAACAAGATAGTAAATTCCTTAAGCAGTTTATTGCTTTTATTGAAGCTAATATGGATCAGTCGCAGATGGATGTGAATTTGATAGCTGAGGAACTATCAATGAGTAGGAGTAAACTTTATACGAAGGTTAAAAGCTTGACTGGAAAATCGGTTGTGGAATTTGTATTGAACTGTCGTTTGCGAAAGGCAGCTAAACTGATTATCGAAGAAAATATGACGATGAGAGAAGTGATGATGGAGATAGGAATAGAGAGCCAGGCATACTTTACCAACTCATTTAAAAAAGTGTTTGGTGAAACGCCTACATCCTTTGCTGCAAAGCATAAAAAGTAGTTCCGGGGATGATTTGGATAAAACAAATGGCAAATTGAGCAAAGCGTTGAGGGAGGAATTGGCTTCCTTTGCAAAAACTTTTAAATTTACTAACATGAAAAACGTTTTGCTATTAACTGTTTTGATTTCATTGTTGACTGTTGGGGCATTTGCTCAAAAGCAACAACGAGTATTGCCTGCCGATCAGGAAATCTCTTTAAAATATGGTGCCGATCGTTTAGGGAAACGCCATGATGCTGCTATGCAGAAATTTCGTGATAATAGGTTGGGCGCATTTATACACTGGGGACTTTATGCCATCCCGGGAGGGGAGTGGAATGGTAAGATATACAATGGAGCTGCCGAATGGCTGAAATCATGGGCGAAAGTGCCGGCAGACGAGTGGCTGAAATTGATGGAACAGTGGAATCCTGAAAAGTTTAATGCCAAGGCTTGGGCGAAGATGGCTAAGAGAATGGGAGTGAAGTATGTGAAAATTACTACGAAACACCACGAAGGTTTCTGTCTGTGGCCAAGTAAGTATAGCCAATATACAGTGGCGCAAACACCTTATAAAAAAGATGTTTTGGGTGAATTGGTAAAAGCCTATAATGATGAAGGCATTGACGTTCATTTTTATTTTTCGGTGATGGACTGGAGCCATCCGGATTACCGGTATGACATTAAGTCGAAAGAAGATGAAGCCGCTTTTAATCGTTTTTTGGAGTTTACGGACAACCAGTTGAAGGAACTTGCTACCCGTTATCCTACCGTAAAGGATTTTTGGTTTGACGGTACATGGGATGCCAGTATTAAGAAGAATGGTTGGTGGACAGCCCATGTAGAACAAATGTTGAAAGATATGTTGCCGGGTGTGACAATCAACAGTCGCTTGCGTGCTGACGATTATGGTAAACGCCATTTCGACAGCAATGGTCATTTGATGGGCGATTATGAATCAGGCTATGAACGCCGCTTGCCCGATCCGGTGAAAGACGTGAAAGTGACTCGTTGGGACTGGGAAGCATGTATGACGGTTCCCGAAAACCAATGGGGATATCACAAAGATTGGTCTATAAGTTATGTAAAAACTCCGTTGGAAGTACTGGAACGCATAGTACATGCTGTTTCTATGGGAGGAAATATGGTCGTGAACTTCGGCCCGCAAGCTAATGGTGATTTCCGTCATGAAGAGAAGGAATTGGCTGATGCCATTGGCAAGTGGATGCAGGAATATGGTGAGTGTATCTATGGCTGTGATTATGCCGGCTGGGACAAACAATCCTGGGGATATTACACCCGTAAAGGAAAAGATGTGTATATGGTTGTTTTCAATCCCCCTTATTCCAAACTTTTAGTAGTAAAGACGCCGAAAGGTACAAAAGTGGCAAAAGCCGTTTTGCTGGATGGAAAAGATGTCGGTGTGAAAGAAACTGCACGTAATGAATATAATGTGAACATGCCGGCAAAGGCACCTGTCGGTCCTTTTGTCATCAAACTACAGATAGAAGAAGATGCAAGTGCAGCAGATAAATATCGTGATGCACTGACCTGATTTCTGTTAGTTTGCGGTTCCGTCAATACTCATTTTAAAAATCTGAATATTCTAACCTTTAATTATATATAATGTTATGAAGAAGCCTTTTCTTCTTATATTTTTCTTTCTGATAACCGTTATGCAGGTCGTTGGACAGCAAAACTTTGACAAGGTTGCCATAAAATCCATCATGAAGCGAGTGGCGGATTGGCAGATAGCCAATCCTAATAAAGGCGCGGAGCATGACGATTTGGATTGGACGCATGCTGCCTTATATATGGGAATGCTGGATTGGGCGGAACTGGCAGAGAAAGAAGATGGTGACGATTCATATTACCAATGGTTGCTCCGTATAGGACGACGTAATCATTTTCAAGTAGGAAAGTGGATGTATCATGCTGATTTTATTGCCGTAGGACAGCCTTTTATCGACCTTTACAATAAATATGGCAATAAGAAGATGATTGCACCCGTCATGGCGAGAGCTAACTGGATAGTAGAAAATCCGGCGGAAACGACTTTGGAACTGGATTATGGTAAATTGGAAACCTTGGATCGCTGGTCTTGGTGTGATGCATTATTTATGGCTCCCCCTGTATATGCCAAACTTTATGCACTAACTAAAGACAAAAAGTATTTGGACTTCTTGAACAAAGAGTACAAAGCCACTTACGATTACCTGTATGATAAGGAAGAACATCTGTTCTACCGCGACCGGCGTTATTTTGCCAAGCGGGAGGCTAATGGTAAGAAAGTGTTTTGGGGACGAGGCAATGGTTGGGTATTGGGAGGACTGGCTGAAATATTGCAGGTGCTTCCCCGGACTGAACCCTCACGTGCCTTTTATCAGGATTTGTTTGTGACTTTGGCTACTCGTGTAGCCGGTTTGCAAAGTCCGGATGGATATTGGCATGCCAGTTTGCTTGACCCTGCGTCCTACCCATCACCTGAAACTAGTGCAACCGGTTTTATCGTTTATGCGCTTGCTTATGGTGTGAACGAGGGATTACTTGATAAAAAAACTTTCATGCCGGTGATAGAGAAAGGGTGGCAGGCGTTGGTGGATGCGGTGGAACCGACAGGTAAACTGGGCTATGTGCAGCCTATCGGCGCCGACCCGCGTAAAGTGACACGAGATATGACTGAGGTTTATGGAGTCGGAGCATTTCTGCTGTCAGGATGTCAAATTTATAATCAATTATCTAACCATGAAAAATAATGTATTGTTTTTACTAATCGTTTTGTTGATGTCAGGCATATCCGGTAAGATGGAGGCCCGTGAAGTGGTATCATTCAATGACGGTTGGGAGTTTAAGAAAGGTCCGTTTTCAAAAGATGCCATGCAGGCAGTACAAAAATGGAATACGGATTGGCAGGAAGTAACTATTCCTCATACTTGGAATGCAGATGATATGCAGAAGAAGGTATCTGCTTTCTATGAAGGTGTAGCCTATTATCGGAAAAAGTGTACTTTCCCCGATAATATGGAAGGTAAACGCATCTTTCTGCGTTTTGAGGGTGTTGGCTCGTGTGCCGAAGTGTATATTAATGGTTACTTGGCAGGCACGCATAAGGGAGCTTATTCAGCTTTTGTATGCGAGATTGGATCGCAAGTGAAGTTCGGTGAAGAAAACGAAATTGTAGTAAAAGCAGATAATGCTTCACGTCCCGATGTCATTCCGACTAACCATATTCTGTTTGGGGTATATGGGGGAATTTACCGTCCTGTGTGGTTGATTGTGACGGAGCCTTGCAACATCGTTGTGAACGATTGCGCTTCTTCCGGTGTGTATATTACTCAGAAAAATGTTTCAAAGAAATCGGCTGAGGTTACTGTAAAGGTGAAAGTGGATAATGCAACCATGGCCCCTGCTTTATTGGAACTGGAGAATACCGTATATGATATGAATGGCAAATTGGTGAAGAAGCATAGTCAGTCTTTTGAACTTACTCCGCAAGGTGTACAAAACTATATTTCCCATTTTAGGCTGAATAATCCTCATTTATGGCAAGGGCGTGAAGACCCTTATCTGCATAAGGTTGTATCACGTCTCATGCAGAATGGGCGGGTGATAGATGAAATAGTTCAACCGTTAGGGCTTCGTAACTATGAAGTTGTCGCTGGTAAAGGTTTCTTCTTGAATGGAAAGCGATATCCCATGTATGGTGTAACCCGCCATCAGGATTGGTGGGGGCTGGGTAGTGCCTTGACTAACAAGGAACATGATTTCGACTTGGCACAGATTATGGATATTGGTGCCACTACTGTGCGTTTTGCACATTATCAGCAATCGGATTACATTTATTCGCGTTGCGATACGCTGGGGCTGGTTATTTGGGCTGAGATTCCTTTCGTGAACCGTGTTACCGGACAAGAGTGGGATAACGCTCACCAACAGATGCGTGAACTGATTCGCCAGAGTTTCAACCATCCTTCTATCTATGTATGGGGAATTCATAATGAAGTGTATCATCCGCATGGTTATACTGCAGCTCTTACACAATCTATTCACGATCTTTGCAAGTTGGAAGACCCGGATCGTTATACAGTGTCTGTCAATGGTTACGGTCATGCCAACCATCCTGTCAATCAGAATGCAGATATACAAGGTATGAACCGTTACTTCGGTTGGTATGAAAGGAAAGTACAAGATATTAAGCCGTGGATAGAAAAGATGGAGCAGGAGTATCCCTGGCAACGCCTGATGTTGACAGAGTATGGTGCAGATGCCAATATCAAGCATCAGACAGAAATTTTGGGTGACGCCCTGAATTGGACAAGCCCTTTCTATCCGGAAACATTCCAGACCAAAACGCATGAATATCAGTGGAGCATTATTGCCCAGCATCCTTATATTATTGCTTCTTACCTGTGGAACATGTTCGATTTTGCAGTACCGACGTCAAAAAGAGGTAGTGTGGATGCTCGCAATATGAAAGGAATGATGACTTTTGACCGCAAAATCAAGAAAGATTCCTACTTCTGGTATAAGGCGAATTGGAGCAAGGAGCCGGTTGTCTATTTGACGCAACGCCGGAATGTGGAGCGTGAAAAGAAAGAGACCACCGTTACGGTGTACTCCAATATGGGTGCTCCCAAGGTGTATCTCAATGGACGGGAATTGACAGGTGTCCGGAAAGGTTATACCGATGTACATTATATATTTGATAATGTAGTCTTGAACGATGGTAAGAATGTGCTGAAAGCGATTGTCTCTCATCAGGGACAAGAGCATACGGATGAAATAGAATGGATGTATAATGGAGAATGCAAACGGACAGCAGACTCTCTTGAATACGAGAAAGAACATGGTAGCTGGTAATGTTCTTAATTATGTATGATTAATTTGTTTGTAATTTTAAATTAGGATTGAAATATGAAGAACTTTAAATTATTGTTGTTAGGGCTTTGCGTTGTGATGTGTGCATGTTCAGCACAAACTCAGACTTCCCAGACCAACGAGTACGGTACGGAATGGCACTGGGAAAATGGAACTATTGTAGTGAAGACTCCCGAACGTCCGGCCGGACAAAAGAGTGTCTTGGGGCTGACTACCCCGAAAATGGAAAGTGTACGTGTTGGCTTTGTAGGTTTGGGCATGCGTGGTCCCGGTGCAGTAGAGCGTTTTACGTATATACCGGGTACGCAGGTTGTGGCATTGTGCGACTATGAACAATCGCGTGCTGAGAAGTGTCAGAAATATCTTAAAAAGGCATCTATGCCGAAAGCGGCTATCTATTCAGGGGAGAAAGGGTATGAAGAACTTTGTAAACGCGATGATATAGACTTGGTTTATATTGCTGCGGACTGGCTGCATCACTTTTCTGTTGCTAAATGCGCTTTGGAGAACGGCAAGCATGTAGCTATAGAAGTACCTTCAGCTATGAATTTGCAGGAATGTTGGGATTTGATTAATCTGAGCGAGACTACTCGTAAGCATTGTTTCATATTGGAGAATTGCTGCTATGACTGGTATGAGATGAATACACTGAATATGGCACAGAATGGTGTGTTTGGTGAGATAATCCGTGCACAAGGCGCTTATATTCATAATCTCGCTCCCTTCTGGGATCACTACTGGAAGGCAGGCGAAAATGATAAATTGGGGTGGCGTTTGGATTATAACATGCGTCATCGTGGTGATGTATACGCTACTCATGGTCTTGGTCCCGTGGCGCAGGTGCTCGATATTCATCGTGGGGACCGCATGAAAACATTGGTGGCTATGGATACCAAATCTGTTATCGGTAAGGCATTGGTAGAAGAAAGAGCAGACTCCGTATGCAATAACTTCCGTAATGGCGACCACACTACGACTATGATTCGCACAGAAAACGGTAAGGTAATTGAGATACAACATAATGTAATGACGCCGCAACCTTACAATCGCCTCTATCAGCTTACAGGTACGAAAGGTTTTGCTAATAAATATCCGGTCAGAGGATATGCTCTTGATGCAGAGCAATTATCAGCTTCGGGAGTTCAGCCTAAGATAGACGACTTGAATTCACACGGATTTCTACCTAAAGCCGAAATGGATGCACTTGTAGAGAAATACCAGCATCCGATATTGAAAAAATACGGTGAACTGGCAAAAGAAGTGGGAGGTCATGGAGGTATGGACTTCATTATGGATTGCCGTTTGGTGTACTGTCTGCAAAATGGTTTGCCGTTGGATATGGATGTATATGACTTGGCGGAATGGTGTTGTCTTGCTGAATTAGGAACACTTTCTATGGACAATAATTGTGCTGCTGTGGCATTCCCTGATTTTACCCGTGGTGAATGGAATGTCGTAAAAGGCTATAAACATGCTTATGCAAGCCCTGAAGCGGAAAAGGCGGCTGAAGAAAAAGCAGAAGCTTTCACAGCCGAATTGAAGCAACGGGGAGCTAAAGAATGGGAGGAAGCTGAAAATTAAATAATAGCTGGTCTTTGGGGATGAGTGGTTAGTAGGAAGGCGTTTGCCAATAATACTAACCACTTATTTTTTATATATATGAAAGTGATAAAATAAGATTTAAAAGCGATGTTTACTTACGATTAATCATATTTATCTCATTTTTTTCTTCAAATTGTTTGGAGATTATAAAAAAGCCCTTACCTTTGCAGCACAATTAACAAGAACAGTAAAGTAAATAAAGTTATGAACCTACATACATCTATTAACCTGGCAGTCCTGCATATTATTCGCGTCGTGGTCTTGGAATCAAGAGCGTGAGAAAGGTTATTGTATGTACTCGTACGTTAAGATATCAATTTAGGAGCCTTTCTCACCATAAGTGAGGGAGGCTTTTTAATTAAAAGGAGATTTGAAAATGAAGCACCAGTTACGC
>ULMJ01029883.1_pt1 | contig 88181 bp, 101 predicted proteins | sample 1951641 | NCBI WGS metagenome assembly ULMJ01 (sample SAMEA4835550, study PRJEB28245) | human gut metagenome | biome: gut microbiome; material: fecal sample | place: Denmark | collected 2008 | reverse complement strand
AAAAAAAAAAAAAAAAAAAAAAAAAAAAGAGCGCGCTACGCGCGTATGTATTAACTAAACCTTACTGTAATCTCTGCTAGTACTCTCACGTGTTAGCACACGTTCAAGTATCTTACGCTATACTCAGGTTGTCTTCGTGACCGGAGCCGAACCAGTAATAGTCTAAGATGCCGTCTCGCGTTGCTCGACGGCTCGCGTTCGCGCGTAAACGCTGCTCACGCTCAGACAAGAGTAAGAGTATTAGAGAGCTAGTGATTATCTTCTCTAGTCATGTATCGTCTTCGTGCCTCAGACGATACGAGTATAGACTTCTGTATTGCTCTATTATCTTAGTCTTACTTTAGCAGAAGCTTGATCTAGTATTGTCTCGCGCTAGCGCGCATGTGCATACTTAACAAGCAGTACTCTAAACGCTTGACTTGACTTGACTAAGCTATTGTCTAGTACTGTTCGTGCTATCGCACGTGTCTTACTAATACTAGCCATATGCAAGTATGCAGTATTGCTTTAATCTAGCATAATCAAATCTAGTATTGCTCGTGCTTCGCACGTATGCTACTGTAATGATTAGCTTATGCTCGATCTAGTACTGCCTTAACTGCTCTTGCTAGAAGTAGCCTTAGCCTTAGCTATTGTCTAGTACTGTTCGTGCTATCGCACGTGTCTTACTAGATATAGCAGTACTACTATGCTAAGCTTGACTAATCTCAACTAGCTTTGGCTTATCTGAAGCTTGATCTAGTATTGTCTCGCGCTAGCGCGCATGTGTATACTTAACAAGCTATCTTTAATACTGTCCAGGATTAACCTAGAACGTCCAGGTTTTATCCAAATCAGTTCAGTATATAAACTAGTAGTCACACAGAGGTGGTTACCTCTGTGTGCATCCTGGTTCATCCTAGAATAGTCCTGCATTTAGTCATTTTTAGGCTTAGTTACTATTCCGTTTTGTACTCTCTAGTACTATTCCGTTTTGTACTGCTAAGTACATTTTAGTACTACCCGTCTGTAACAAATTATTTCTAAATATGCTCTAGCTGAAGACATTAAACTGAGCCAAGCCGAGCGTAACAGTATCACCAAAGACACTATTTTACAAGACCTGTAAACATGCTGTCTATAAAGCGAGTATATAGATTTTTGGCTTTATAAATATTTTGTGTATTGAGCTTACAGTACAGAAGACGCATTGCAGTATAAGAAAAGCTCAGCTGTAGTATAATATGTGCATATTTTTAATCACCTTGTACGCTAAGGAGACAGCTGCATGGACGCAATTGGTATTGGAGACTTGCACCTTACTGGAACGTCTGGTTCTGGCGCATGGTCTAAGTATTGGCCAGGTAATTCAGACGTTGCGATTTTGCAAGAGGCGCAAAAAGCAGTAGATTATGGCAAATCTAAAGGTATTGCAAACATTTTTCTGTATGGAGATGTTTGCGATGCGCCTAAGATGAGCTATCAAGCGCACCAAGCGCTCCTAGACTTCTTTAGACGTAATTCTGACTGCCAGTTTTACATCATTCTTGGTAATCATGAGATGCTGACAGCAAACTCTAGCACTCACGCGCTGTCTTTGCTTCAAGCTTTTAGCTCTGCATGTCCAAATGTGCATATCTACGATAAGCCGACTTTAGAAAAAATAGACGGTGCCAAGGTTAATTTTTTGCCATTTCCACATGCAGAATTTAACAGCCAAGCACTAAATGTATGCCATGTTGATGTCGCTGGATCGTTTATGGATTCTGGCATTGCATCTAAATCATCTATAGACGTTGGTGAAAATGTAGTTGTCGCAGGCCACATTCATACATCAGGCCAAGTTAAAGAATGCTACTACTCTGGAACTATGATCCAAACAAACTTTGGTGAGAGCATTCAGAAGTATTTTCATCTAATCCATTTCAATAGCATTGATGACTACGAGATTCAGCTTATTCCAACAAAGCCTAACCTTTTGCTAATGACAGCAATTGTCAACTCAAAGGTCGATATTGATGATGCTGTAAAAACGTCTAAAAAACTCAGTCAGAAACAAGTCTGGCGTTTAATTATTGCAGATGGTGCTGAAATAGATGCTGAAGATTACGAAAGCTTGAATGTTGTTCAAGTAAAATCTTTTTCTACTAAGAAAGATTTGCAAGAATTAGCGTCTGGATCTATAGATTATGTATCTGTAGACGATATTAAGCCAGAAGATGTTTTTTTGAAGCTTCTTCAAAAACGAGAAGACATAGATGACGAAATGAAGAAAGAAATTATTAGAGTGCGCAGAAAGGTACTAAAGCTATGATTTTTTGCGGCATAATTTCTAAATATATTCAAGTAGCTGCATGTCCTGTAAAAAGCTGCATGTGGAAACATAGAAAAACTGCAGAATGCTGCTACAAAAATCGTACTTTTTCTAAAGAAGAGTACGCCGAGCTTGTAGGTCTAGACGAGATTCCGTCAGACGCAGAGCTTGCTAAGCGCCAAGTGCGATTACAATCACTTATTAAAGAGGATTTATATGAAGATTCAGCGTCTAACGATCGATGAGCTGCTTACTCAGAAGGATACAGATCCAGTATGGTGTATCAACAACACGCCGCGTGCAATGACTAGTCGTGCTGGTGATCTTATTCTTATGGTGCCTAAGATTCATGGTAATGGCACACCTGACAAGGTGCTTATTCCACGCACATGGCTGCCGTACAATCTGATTCGTCAGGTGCCGCGCCAGCAGCTGCTTCAAGCTACTGAATTCTTACGCGCACTAGATTCTGGTATCCTTATTGCTGTTTCTGCAGAGTATGCAGCATATCTTGCTAATAAGGAAGGCGCTGCAGAAGAGCGTGAGCGTCTAAACCAATATGCTGATCGTATTCATAACGCTGTTGCACATACAGTTACTGAAGATGAAGACTCTCGTAAGAAGCTAGAGCTTGAGTCTGACGACGGATATGATCCTGTGTTTGTCATGCATGTCAATCAGTGGAATACTATGCAGGATATTGAAGTTCTTAATGCACTGCGTGCTGCTAAGTACACCCGTAAGCAGTACCAGTACATTGCACAGCATCTTAAGAATCATCCCAAGACGCTTACGGCGATCCAAAAAGTGCTAAACCGCGCTAAAAAGTAAACAAAAACTGTGTACAAACGCAATGCACCATGGTATTATTACTCTAACAGCTAATCATACAGCTGCTGATTTTTGCTTAACAGTCATTCAAGGAGAAAATTATGACTGAACAAAACACTGTGGTTAATACCGACGCCTCTGACGATGTTCTTCCGGAACTCACGCAGGAACAGATTCTTGGCAATGCCGCTGCTGAATACGTCAAGCTCGAAGCCAAGGTTGCTGAAGTTAAAGCTCAGCTTAAGGCGCTCGAAACTCAGCAGAAAAACCTTAAGGACATCTTCAAGGCCAATCGTTCTGGTGAAGCTAACGAGATCATCAAGATCAAGCGTGGTCGTGCGACGTACCTCATCAAGTTCAAGGATGTATCTCGTCAGATTATGGACCAGGCTGCTGTTAAGGCAGAATACGCAATCCTCGGTAAGGCAGTTCCGATGAAGAGCAGCCTTACGACCACGATTGAGGCATTCCGTGCTTAATTACGAGCAACAAGAACAACTGGCAGCGAGCGTTAAGCAAGCTGCCAGTCAAGTTAAAAATCTTATTGATGCAATGGACAGATCAGTATCATACTATCTTCCATTGCATACTAATAAGTGGGAAAAGTTCAATAGACTTAAAAACGTTTTAGAACTTTCTGCATCTGGTAAATCTACATCTGTTCCAGACTTATATGGTGTTGTTCTAAATACGCTTGAGTTTGATGCTGGCTCTGCGTTAGAAGCAAAAAAGCGATATAGAAAGCTAGCAAAATGCCATCCAGATCATGGCGGTAGTGCTAATCTTTTTGCTATTTGCAATCTAGCGTATAAATCTAGAGATCTTCGTTTGCTAGATTTGCTCATTAAAGCATTATATGAGCAAATTTCGTTAGAAGATGCAGCACTAATCGTAAATAGCAGAGCATATGCTTTTATACAGCAGCAGCATGCTATGCCAGCGTTTAGATTGTTGCAGCTTGATAAGCATTCTGGACAAAATGGATGTATAATTGCAGCAAGAGATTATGCAGAGCAGATGCTCGATAACCTCATTGAAGCACTAGGAATTATTATTCTTAAAGGAAACAATTAAATGGCTTTTGTTAAGAAGACTACTGCTGATAAGGCATCTGCATCTGCTGCTGGGAAAACTACTGCAGCTGTTGCTAAGACGCCGCGTGTCAAGCAGACATATCCTGCTAAGTTTGGATTCAAGCCTATGACTGTAGAGATGAATATCTTTACTAATAATGAAGGTCTTGTGTCTAATAAGTATGCTGTTAAGTTCTTACGTGGTTCTGCTAAGAATCCTAAGCTTGCAGTTTTTTCTGAAGACATCTCGTTCTTCGATAATAAAGAATCTTTTAATTCTTGCTATATTCCTGAAAAGAACAAGTCTGAAGGCGCTAATGCTGCGGCAATGACGATGCTTCAACTTTTTACTGCTGCTACGTTTGCAGTAAATCCTGCTCGTCGCCTGCCTAAAAACCGTCGTTATACTGTTAAGATGCGCGTTAACGTGCGTAAAGATAACACTGTTGCTGTGTCTATTCGCGAAATCGCTAAGTATAATAAGAATGCAGCTGGTAAGATGATAGCAACTGCTCTTGATCGTAAGGAAGACGAATTCAAGAAACTTCGTAAGGCAGCTAAGTACCTTCCTGCTGCTTTCCAAAACATTTGTATTACAAACTAATTTTCAAGGAGACAATTATGGCTAATATTCTTACTCTTCGTAATCTTCGTAAGATTACTGGTGCTTTTGAAATCAATGATGATGCACAGTGCGTTGTTGTTAATACAGCGCAAGGTGAAGTTCAGGTAATTGACTTTGCTAACATTCTTGCTATCTGCAATAATACAGTTTTTTACTACACTAGCTCTGCTCTTTCTGCCATCAATTCTATTGAAGTTGAAAATGGCATGCGTAAGTATACGCTTGTAGATGGTACAACAGTTATTCCGTTTGATGCAACAGCTGTTGGTACGACCTTCATTAAGGATGCATGTCAGACAGCTGAAGAACCTGCTACTGCTGAAGAAGAGCCTGAATCTGGCGCTGAGGCTGAAGAAGAAGAGATTGATGATACGCCTGTAGCTAAGGCTGTGTCTGGTCGTCGTGGTCGTAAGCCTAAGGCCGAGCATGTTGTTGAAGAACCTGTTCCAGCTGAAGAAAACGAAGATGATGAGCTCGAGCTTAATGATGAAGACGACGAAGACGAGATCGAATCTAACGACGAAGTAGAGTCTGACGAAGGTGATGCAGCAGATGAAATCGAGTCTGATGATGATGATGAACTAGAGCTTGATGAAGACGATGAAGATGAAGAGGAAGAGCTTCCTGCGAAGAAGCAGCCTGCTCGTAAGACAAAGTCTGCTCCTGCTGAAGAAGAAGATGACGACGAGCTAGAGCTTGATGAAGACAGCGATGACGGCTTCGAGTTCGAAGATGAGTCTGATGACAACGAAGATGAGGAAGAAGAAGCTGTTGAAGAAGATGACGATGATAACTTCGACATCTAATTAAAGCACGCTTACGCTCTTGTATGACTTAGGGAGTATAGACTATAGCAATACAGTTTATACTCCCTTTTTCATAAGGACTTATTATGGACTGTTTAGTTTTGCCTGACAGGAAGTGTAAGCTTTGCAAGTATTTAGACTCGCTAGAAAAGATAGAATACGATTGCTACGATAAGCCATTTTGTCCTGCGCATGAAGTGCAGATCATAACAGAGGATAAGGTTTTGAAAGCTGTAAAAGCATTCAAAGCTGCGCAGTTCGAAGGCAATATTGCACTTCAGCAAAGTATTTTGACTACTGTGTCTAAGCAAAGCAAGGCTTTTATTCAACGATTTAATGAGACGATCATAAAATGACTACTTTAACATTTGCAGTTACACAAGCATACGCAATTCCATATAATGTAGAAACGTATAAGACACTAATGGCAAATAACGTGCTGTCTACTCGTCTTAATGTCTCTTTTATCTATGGTCTTGGTGATCTTCTTCATTGTAAAGTAGAAACAGTTCAGCTAGATGAAATGCTTAAAGCTGCTATTGCAAAAACTGAAGCATTTTGGACCAAGTCTGAAACGTTTGCTAAGCTTGTTCAGAAAGATGCCAATTCTTTTATTCTTTCTGGTGCTCTAGACAATAAAGAGCGTATCAAGAAGATCGAGATTACTTGGCGAAAGTTCTTCAATCGCTGGGGTTATAAAGCAGATTTTGTGTACGATGAAACGCAAACTCGTTGCAAGCTGACTGTAAGCTACGCGCATACTATGCAGCCAGAGATTGAGATTGAAGAAGAGATTAGTGTAAAAGAATGCCAAGGTAGTCTTAAGCTTGGCGTGTATGTAATCAGCATGATCGAATTTGAAGGCCAAAAGCTTCTTAAGATTGTTGAATCTTCTACTAATACGACGATTGGTACTGCGCGTGCAGAATCAGTGTTAGACAATGGACTTATTGCACAGTTGATCAGCTTGTCGTCTACTAATGAAGCTGCATTAAAGTAGTATATAATATAAAAAATCAACTATTTTTGAGGCAATTACAAGATGGCTAACAAGGAATACTCGTCTAGTGACATTCAAACTCTTCGGTTTCCTGATTCACTTCGCATGAATCCAGGCGTTTATATTGGTGCAGTTGACTCAGATGGCTATTGGCTAGTCGTACGTGAATGCCTTGACAATGGTCTTGATGAATTTCTTGCTGGTAGAAATACTGGCGTTGCACTAGTAGAAGCAGACGACGGCTCTTATTACGTTTATGACCAAGGCTTTGGTATTCCTCAAGGTACTAAGACATTTGAAATAAATGTTAATGGTCAGACGATTACATCTAAGATGCCAGTCATGCAAGCTGTTTTCTCAGAGCTTCATACATCTGGCAAATATCGTAGTGATGCGTATAAAACATCAGTAGGCTGCTTCGTTGGTGAAACTAAGATTAAGCTGCTAGACGGTACTGAACCAACTTTTGAAGAGCTTTACAACCGTTGGCAGAAAGATCAGAGTCCTATTCCTGTTTATACTTGGGACGTAGAAAAAGACCAAGCAGCGTTTTCTAATATCTCGCACGTTCAGCTCACTAAGTATACAGACGAGCTAGTAGACGTTACATTGGATTCTGGCAAAACAATTCGATGCACGCCTAATCATCCGTTCTACGTTCGTACTATTCGTGGTATTAAGAAAGTACATGCAGAAAAGCTTACACTAGATATGTCGCTCGTATCTATGCGAGTAGATACTGATGAATCTGGCTATATGTCTAGTCATGATTTAACGCGTAATGGATTTAGTAAAGAGCGCGCTTTGCATACAGAAGAAAGCTATGAGCAATCAAGAGCATGCTGTCATCCTAATTGGCTACGTGGCGTAGAAGCTATTAAGTGTGCTAATGGCTGCAAGACGATTGAAGAAGTAAAGTCTTTCGTTGATAATTACAATCATCGTATTGTAAGCGTTAAGCGTGTAAAGCTTGATAAGCCCGTACCTGTATACGATTTAACTGTTGATGGAACGCATACTTACTTTGTAGACGGGGCTTTGGTCTCAAATTCGCATGGCATGGGAGTAAAGGCGACTAACGCGCTTTCAGAGTTTTTCACTGCTACTACGTACTACAAAGGTCGTTGGTACACTATTGGTTTCGAGCGCGGTGTTCTTACTCAGCCGTTAAAGCAAACGACAGCGCCTAAGTTTCAAGGTAAAACGCTGAAGAAAGGCACGCTTATTCATCTTAAGCATGACAATAAGATCTTTAAGAACGATAAGCGATTAGACTTTGAGCGTGCTAAGTCTTGGGCAGAGATTACGACGTATCTTAATCCTGGCTTTACTGTTGTCATCAAAGATAAGGATGGCAATACTTTTAAGTATAAGTCGCAAGAAGGCGCTAAAGAGTTTGTGCAAAAGATTTTGACAGATCTTAAGGCGCAAGCTGAGCCAGAGGTTTTCGAGTTCAAAAATGAGTTAGCAGATGTCGTTGTTTCTTTCTCGAGTGCAGAAGGCTGTAACGTTCGTGGTTACACTAACGGTCTTTTCAATTCAGATGGCGGTAAGCACGTTGATTCTGTTGTTAATGCTCTCTTTAGCGCTTGCAAGCCATTTGCTAAAGCTAAGCAAACATTGTCTTTATATGATTTTAAAGAAGGACTAGTTGGCATTGTTAATATGCATCTGCACAAAGCAGAGTTCTCTTCTCAAGATAAGCTCAAGCTGACAGATAACCGTGCCGGTGCAGAGTTCCAATCAGTGCTAGAAAAGCATGCATCTGCTTTCTTTAAAAAGAATAAAGTACTAGCGCAGAAGCTGTGTGAACGTGCGTCTAAGTTGTCCGAGCTGCGTAATCAGTTTAAAGCGTCTAAGAAGATGATTACTGCACTTAATGCAGCTAAGAAGAAAGGCATGCCAGCTAAATACGCGCCTTTTGATTCTCGTTCTAAGCTAGAAGACAGAGAGCTTCTGATCGTAGAAGGCGATTCTGCTGCTGGTGGTCTTAGAGAAGTACGTTATTCATACCAGTCTCTGATGCCATTGCGCGGAAAAATTGCAAATATCGCAAAAAATCCTAATTTTGTATACACATCAGAAGAAATCATTAATATCCTATCTGCAATTGGATATGATCCTAAGCTAGAAGATCCACTATCTAAAGTTCAAATCGGCAGAATGATTTGCTTAGCTGACGGTGACGAAGACGGCTGCGTATCATCCGATACAAAAGTGATATTGTGCAATGGCACTATTAAGTCTATTGGTCAGCTAGCTAAAGATTGGGAACATACACAAAAGCCTATCTGGGTTTGGTCTTTAGATGCTCAAGGAAATTTACATCCAGCGCAAGCATTCGATCCATCGATTAGATGCTATAGAGAAAAAGAAGTACATGTATATCTAGACTCTGGAGATAAAATTGTTTGTACTCTAAAGCATCCTTTTGCAATGAACTTCTGCAGCTCTAGTAAGTCATATATTGATGATAGCACAGGGATTAAGTATGTAGAAGCACAGTACTTGAAGCCTGGCGATTCTATTATGTCTGCATATTTTAAAGATTTGCCGCTTAATGGAAATAAAGGCAACACAAATCTTTATAGGCATGTGCAAAAGATAAGTAAATATGCAAAGCAGTCGTTTAATAATCATAAAGTAGTAAAAGTAGAGATTAAAGAACTTAAAGAGCCTAAGCCATTTTATTGCTTAGCTGTTCCTAAGTACCATAACTTCCTGCTAGCTGATAAAAACGGTAATGGTATTTGCTCATCTAACTGTCATATCAATACGCTATTGCTTACTCTAATCTTTAAGGTTGCACCTGAGCTCTTTGAAAAAGGCATGGTTTATATCGCTGATATGCCAGACTTTTACGCTACGTATAAAGACCAGGTTGCCGTAGGCAATTCTGTATCTGAAGTACGCCAAAAGCTTAATGCTATGAAAGCGCCTAAATCTGTAGAGATTAACCATATTAAAGGCTGGGGTGAGATTGACTCATCACTAATGAAGGCACTGGCTGTTGATAAGGCGACTAGAAAGCTTATTAAGATTAAGGCTTTGACAGATCATGATAGAGTTACGTTTATTCGCATTATGAATGATGACGTTGCGTATCGTCGGCAAATGCTTGGTTTGTCAGAAAATGTATAATTGACGTATAATATAGCAATGATGAAAGATTCTATTAAGATTCCTAGCTACGTCATTGCTGCTCTTAGAAGCTGCCTTACAGCTAATAATTGTTTTTTAAAGTCTAAAGCACAGCGCTTACTCGCTGCAGACGAAAAGACAAATAATTGGTTTAAGGCAGCTTCTGAAGTATTTGCAGCAGAAATTACGCCAGAGCTAGTGTACTACACTGCTATAAAGCAAGAATTAGACGCGTATAAGCCAAAGCTATGCTTAAATTGCGGAAAGCTGCTTAATCTTCGTGCTGTAAAAGAGAGTAGACCATTTTGCTCTAGTAGATGTAATCTTAGTTCAAGTGCTACACAAGAAAAGCGTAAAGCTGGTTTTCTAGAAAAGTATGGCGTCACTAGTCATTTTCACTTAGCATCTGTTAAAGAAAAGCAAAAAGCTGCTTGGATAGAAAAGTACGGTGTTGATAATCCTTCAAAGTCTAAGCGCGTAAGAGAAAAGACTAAAGCTACTCTGCAAAATAAGTATGGTGTAGATAATGTATTTCAGCTCCAAGAGGTAAAAGATAGGATTTTACCGTTAATAAGAAAAGCACAGCATGAAAAATACTATGATAGCTTTAGGCAAGTACTAGAGAATAGTAGCGTAGACTATTTGTCTAGCAAAGAAGATTATGTAAACTGTAAGCCAATTATTCTACAATGCAGACATTGCAAGACTATTTGGATTACGTCGCCTAATGGACAAGCGGAGTATTTAAAGCTATGTCCTAACTGCTTTGATGGCGCTGGATCTAATCTAGAGAAAGAGTTATGTCATTATATAGAGTCTATCTACTCTGGTAAGATCATACGAAATAGCAGATCAATTATTAAACCGCAAGAATTAGATATCTATTTACCTGAAAAGAAGCTAGCTTTTGAGTTTAACGGTACGTACTGGCATTCTGAATCTGCAGGTACTTCTAGACTTTACCATTTCAATAAGACAAAAGCTTGTAAAGAGAAAGGCATAAAGCTTATTCATATCTTTGAGCATGAATGGGTAAATAGTAAAGACAAAATAAAGGCGTTGATTCGTTCTGCTCTTGGCATTTTTTCAGAAAAAATTTATGCTCGTAAGTGTCAAGTTAAGCCGATTTCTAGTAAAGAATATTCGCAGTTTCTTGATGCATACCATTTGCAAGGCTCAGTTAATTCATCTATTCGATATGGTCTTTACTATCAGAATGATCTAGTATCTGTGATTGGCTTTGGCAAGTCTCGATTTAAGAAAAATGAGCTAGAACTATATAGATACTGTGTAAAATCTGATTATCAGATTATTGGTGGTTTCTCTAAGCTGATTAAGCATGCATGTAAATACACTAGCATCGATGAGTTTATATCTTATGTAGACTTAGCGCATTTTAATGGCCAAGGATATAAGAAAGTAGGATTTAGAAAAGTCTCAGTTACAGCGCCATCATACATTTACGTAAAAGCATATAGCGTTTTATCAAGACAGCAAGCGCAGAAGCATTTACTGCCTGCACTGCTTGGGTCTACTTATGATAGTAGCTTATCTGAAAGTCAAAATATGCAGTTGGCTGGTTATTATAAAGTCTACGATGTGGGAAATCTCAAAGTAGCATACACTGTACACAAAACTAGTGTATAATATAGATATGTCGTAAACCTGTAGAGTAAGGAGACACTCTATGACAGATTTAATTTATCCTTCAGCTAAGCCAAATGACATGCTAACCAAGCATGACATTGAATACAAAGATGTTTGGCGTCATCATGCTACTGTACTGAGCAGCTATTACAATATGCTTCAGCATGCAGAAAATATGATATCATCTGCGCTTAACAGTGGTCGTTGCAGAGATGCTGCTGCTAAGCAGTTTTACAGATCTCTTAGCTGCTGCATTATGCTGTTAAACGGAAGCATGCCGCCTGATGAGCTGATTGCTGCAGGTGAAGTTATCTCTAAGTCTACACTTAACTTGTCGCTTAGCAATGTTTTTAGAATCTATGATATTCTGCAAAATTGCGATGTGTACGTAAAGTATCTTTCTTCTGCTGTAAATGAGTATGACATCATCTTGTCTAATAAATTCAGTGTTCAGCAGCTTCTTGGATGCAACCAATTCGTATATGATCAGCTGCTAGATATTCTGTCAATTTTGAAAATGCATGATAGTCTTAAATGACAGTCTTACTGATACTATCTAAGGAGAGTTTTATGGCATCAGTTTCTCATTACGAGCTTGTAGAAATGATTGCAGCGCTTTATGCAAATGTATCTCGCGCTGCATGTGAGATTGCACGCGATGGCTATTCTAACTACAAGCTGCATTTGGCAGCAGCAAAGCTTTGCTCCATCGTTGATTGCGCTAAGAAGTCTGCTAGGAGCTACGCCTCTAACGAAGCTATTTCTGCACTAGACGAGTTAGCAGCAGACTATGATTCAATCTTTACTAACGCAATTACTTGTGAGCGTTCTATCTACGTAGATATGGATTATCTTGGCTCAATGCAAAAATTGCTTAACAGTATTTTTGCAGTAGTGGATAATGCTGGTTACTCATCATCTGATAAAGAATTTGTGCTTAGAAAAGAGCAAATCGAGCAAGCACTAGAGGTTATTATCTCACAGCTTAAGCTTATTAAAGTGCATACTCAGATTTGCTATCAGTCAGGCGTTGCAAAAATTCTAAATAGTACTAAGCTTTAACACGAGTACTCTTTATAAATCAGCTAGACTTATTATAGGCAGACACATAGAGGCACTAAACAATGAAACTAGTGGAGATTCACCTAATTAAACGCGGTGAACAACACTTTGATGAAATTGACGATTTGTGTTTTAAATCAAAGAATTTGTTTAACTCTGCATTATACGCAGTTAGACAACATTTCTTTGAAACAGGCAAATACCTAAACTATTATTCGGTTGACAAACTCTTCAAAGAAACGAATCAACCTGATTATAGAGAGTTACCGATTAAAGTATCTCAACAAATTTTGAAAGGTTTGGATATAGCGTTTCATTCCTTCTTTGCATTGAACAAAAAATTCAAAGAAGGAAAATATCCAAATAAACCAAACATACCTCATTACAAGGATAAGGTTAAGGGTAGGTTTGAGGTTACATACACAAACCAATGCTTTTCTAAACCTTTGTTGAGAAAAGGAATCGTAAAACCATCAGGAACAAATCTTCAAATTGTCACAAAGTGCATACCTGAAACGATCAACCAAGTTAAATTGGTCAAGGTTAATAGAGATGTTGCAAAAATTGTCGTAATCTATACGATACCTGACCCGACGTCAAAGGAAGATAACAAGCGTTATGCTTCAATTGATTTGGGTGTTAATAACTTGGCTACGGTTAGTAGCAATGTCATTAAGCCATACATCATTAACGGACGACCAATTAAATCAATCAATCAATTTTTCAATAAGACTCTTGCAAATTTACAGAGTAAGGGTTTGGTGCGTTGCCAATATAAAAAGGATTCATTGTCTCGATGGAGGATGAATCACCTTAACGATTATCTTCACAAAGCATCTCGATATATTGTGAATCAATTAGTTTCGAATAACATCAATACTTTTATCATAGGGTATAACAAAAGTTGGAAACAAGACACAAATATTGGTAAAGTGAATAATCAAAAGTTTGTGCAAATCCCACACCTTAAGTTTGTGGAAATGCTAGAATACAAGTGTAAATTGGTTGGAATTACCGTAATTCGACAACAAGAGGCATACACCTCAAAGTGTTCGTTTATGGATAATGAGCAAATCAAGAAGCACAAAGAGTACGTTGGAAAACGTGTGAAGCGTGGACTGTTTAAAACGAGAAACGGTAAGTTAATTAACGCCGATGTGAACGGTTCGTTGAATATTCTTAAAAAGGCAGTTGGGGAATTTCAGTACCCAATAGAGGTGTGTAGTACGCCATGTGTTATAACTCTTCGGTGAACAAAGTAATTCTTAAACCGTTGAGTGAATTAAAACACAAAACATTATTTCAACAAATTACTATGAAATAATGAACTATATAATTACAAAGATTAATCGTAATCCATTACTTAAGGTGATATGATGCGTAGGTGTAAAAGCATAGCAGACGTTCCTTTTACAGGCGTAGAACAGATTTCTGATCAGTCTATTACAGAATATAGCACTAAAGCTATGACAAGGTATGCAACAGCAGTCAACCTTGATAGAGCTATTCCTGAATTATTTGATGGCCTTAAGCCAGTAGCTAGACGAGTTGCTTGGGCTGCTACAGCATTTAAAGGCGGACCAGTTAAGAGCGCTCGTATTACAGGCCACACGATGGGGTCATTTCACCCACATGGTTGTCTTGCAGCAGATACAATGTTCTATTGCACTGATGGTAAGTTTAGATCGATTAAAGAGCTGTATGATAACAATGTTCCACGCGGTGTACTAGCATACGATGAAGAGCATAATACGCTAGTTCCGGCAATTGGATATCATTGGCGTATTGGCTCTGTTACTAAGACTACTTATGAGATTACACTAAGCAATAATCAAAAGATTGTTGCTACACCAAATCATAAGTTTTTAACTACGCTTGGTTGGCTTCGTGCAGATGAATTAGCCGTTGGAAATATGCTTTATAGCGGCAATATTTATAATATTGGTAGTAGCTTATATAGAGCAGTATTTTCTTCTACTAAGCTAAAAGATAGTGAAGGCGATAGCATAAGAGATACGCTCATTAATGATGATGACTCTCAATACGTTCTTCAAGAAGCCGAGTTAATGGCTAGCGTATCTACTATAGCTAAAGTAGATCATGAAGAAGACCAGGTGCTTTATGACTTTACAGTAGATAAGTATCATAATGCATTGATTGGCTTTCCAGCAGCTGCCAAAGATAATAAAGTACCATTTTGTATTACACATAACTCATCGTATGGTACGATTGTAGGTATGGTACATGACAACGTACCACTGTTTACAGGCATTGGCAACTGGGGTGGTTTGCTCGATGGCGCAGCAGCAGAACGTTATACTAACTGCTGCCTGTCAGATGTAGGCTGGTCCTGCTTTGATCCTAACTATATTGCAGTAACTGACATGGTTCCTAACTATGATGGTAAGGATAAAGAGCCGGTCATTATTCCAGTTCAGCTGCCATTTGTGCTGCTTAATGGCTCTGATGGTATTGGTGTTGGTGTTACTTGCAAGCTTCCTTCTTTTACTTTAGAGTCTGTAAAGAATGTACTTGTCAAGCTCTTTGGTGGTGAAAAGCTAAACCATCAGATTATTGCTAAGATACTCAAGCCACAGCTTAAGTACGGTGGTCATTTTGTAAATGATAAAGAAAATCAAGAACAATGGTTAGAGCTTATTAAGACTGGACGTGCTTCTATCAAGTACCAGTCTGACCTTGTTGTTGACGAGAAGAAGAAAGAGATTGAGATCTCTGAGTGGCCTGGCAGTCTTAATCCTGAAAAGTTCATTGCCAAAGTCAAGCTGCTGCCTCAAGTGCAGAGAGCATATAACTCTAGAGGCGCGCTTACTTTTAAGATTGAGGCTAAGCGTACGCTGACTACAGATCAGTTTACAGATCTTGTAAAGAAGGTACAGAAGCTTGCTAGCTGCTCTGTTTCTTATAGAGTTAATGTAACTCATAGAGAAGTATCTATAAACGATGGCGTTGTAAACTATAATACACAGTTCTTGTCCTTAGGTATTTCTGAGCTTATTTTGCGCTGGTCCAAGCTTAGAATTGAACTAGAAGAGAAGTCATTAAAGTACCGTATTGAGAAGCAAGAAAAGATTATAGCTTACTCTAAGTTGCTTATTTTTGCTTGTAGCAAGCTTAACATTATCTTTCAGGCATTGAAACAGCCTAATTCTGAAGAATATCTAGTTGAGCATTTAAAGATTACGAAAGAAGAAGCTAAGTCTATTCTAGATCTTAGGGTTCGACAGCTATCTAAGCTGGACCAAGACGATTTAAAGGTAACGCTTAAGGCTCAGCAAACAGAACTTGCTCAGCTCAAAACTTGGCTTAAGAATCCTAAGCCGAAGATTAAGGACGACATCATCAAAGCTGTTGCACTTGCCAACGCTGATGCTAAGAAAGAAAAAGCAAGACAAGAAACTTCTTTCAAACTTTCGTAAGAGATACACTCTGTTACATCCAAAACAGCATAAAATTGTCTATTTTATTTTTTGCAATATATAATTATCATAACTAATGTAATGAGAGTTGCTTAACAAACTCTCAGTCTTTTTGAGTAATATTGAGGTTAATTATGGCTAACTCTACTCTTACTGCTCTTCGTTCCGCTATGAAGGAAGTTGCTAATCTTGTTCGTGAAAACACGCGTCTTACCAAGCAGGTCGAATCTCTTACGACCAAGGCTGAAAAGCTTACAACCAAGCTTGAAGCTGTTAAGGCTGCTCCTAAGGCCAAGGTTGAAAAGGTTACTAAGCCTGCCGCCAAGCCTGCTGTTAAGAAGGCCGCTGCTCCTAAGACTAAGGCTGAAAAGCCTGTTGCTAAGAAGACCACTCCTAAGGCCAAGGTTGAAAAGCCTGTCGCTAAGAAGGCTGCTGTTAAGAAGGCTGCTGCTCCTAAGGCCGTTGCTCCAGCAGCTGATGCTGATTTCGATCTCTAAGACTATCGCTCTGTCTCCTAGCAGATAGTTGTATAATAAAGCTAGTTAGGCATTGCGCTTAACTAGCTTTCTTTTTATCTTTTAAGCGTAAGAGATTGCTATGGATCTTAAATCTGCACTTGAATGCGTTAAATCTCAGATTAGTACTTCTAATAATAGTACCTATAAAAAGAAAAAAGATAATATATTTTCTAGCACAGATAAAGATAAAAAGAAAGCCAAGTCTGAGCTTTATTTTCAACCTGAGCCTACTGTAAAAGAAAAGCAAGCTCAAGCCAATTTTCAAGCAGCATCAGCGCTATATGATCAAGTAATGTCATTTAAGACTGAGCTTGACGCTAAATCAGAATACTTTAAAAGTAAAGAGTATGATAATGAAGATGAGTTCTTTGAAGAGCTAAAAGAATACATTATCAGCACTCAAAATAAGCTTAAGACATTTGCCAAAGTCAGAGGCGTATCTTCTAGCTTACGCAGAGTTCAGACAGAGTGTCAAAGCTTTTTAGACGGCATTGAAGACAGGCTTGTAGAACCGCAAGATGTAGAATTTACGTCTATGAAAGAGTTTGTTGAAAAGACTATTGCCTCATATAATGTATTTTATAGAAAAGCTAAAGGCCTTACTAATGAAGACGTAGATGCTAGCAAGCTTAATATCTTTTTGAATAATCTTAAAGAAGATGCTGTGCATACAGAATATGCTCAAGCTGCTAAGCTAGTTTCTTTAAAGCTGCCAGAAGAAGCTGCACAGCCAGAAGAAAAAGATACTTATCTTTACACGCGTGAGAATAGCAGAGTAATGCCTATTGCCATTTTCTCTGCAGCTCAGCTTAAATCTAAGTTTAAAGCAGACTCAGAGATTGGCTATCCTGTGCTCATGAATCAGCTATTGCTTTGTGTCAGCAATAAGGTTGCTAAGTACATTGACATTAAGAAAGAAGTTGCTGCGTATTCTAAGCAGACTGGCATCAAGTATGTGCTAGTTGCGCCATTTGCTGCATTTAAGGACAATTTTTATCATTACTGGGTTATGTCTGATGAAGACCTGTATAAGCTTCAAACTTGTACAGTTTACTATGACTCAATGAAGCTAAAAAATTGGTCTATATTATGATAGCATATCAATTATCTTTATTACCAGAAGACAGAACTATATCATTTCTCAAGAATCTGTTTTCTGATTGTCCTTTTGACATCAACTGGGATTTACTGCATTGCGAGTTGAATCTAACAACAGATCCATGTATTAAGAATGTAGTAGATCTAACAACATCATATAAAGCTCTGCCAGTAAACAGCATGTCTGTTTCTAATCGAGGCTTATCAATTGTATATGAGCCTGTGACAGAAACAACTAATTTGTACATGCCTATTACATCTCAGGCAATGGAGCAGCGCGCATATATTCTTAGATCAGAGTTCAAGCCATTATTTCATCCACGTCCATTTCTTTATCTTTGCTTGTGTCCTGACTACTATTCTAGCATTCATCATAATGTATATGTAAATTCTATATCTGATGTTTTAGTACGCTATCAAGATCCATTGTTCTTTACGCTAGAGACAGTACGCGCGATAGATATAGATGGCATTAATGATCAGATGCTATACGAAGAAAACGGTTTGTCTTAAGAAGGTTTGCTAGTATGGTAAAGTCTATGATACTAGATCACTGCTGGGTTTGTGGTACGTTTTTTATACCAAAAGGTCCAGCTCATGAAGAGCAGCATCATATAGTGCCACGCGCTTACGGCGGCGAAGATGGACCAGTAGTTTCTTTATGTGATTCTTGCCATACTAGACTTCATAAAGCGACCATTTCTATTGCAGCTGGCAAACAGCCAGATCAGTATACGCTTGGTTTGACTGCAGATGCTAAAACAAAAGTTTTGTACTTAGCATCATGTGCAGCTAATGCAAAATTAGCAACGCTTAATGATCCTAATAAAAAGTCTGTAATTGTAATACCATTAACAGGTAAAGAAACGCAGCAGATAGATGCACTAAAAAGAGCGCTTAGAGCACCATCGCGTGCAGCAGTAATTAAGGCAGCTATTTATACATTGTACACGAAACATTTTAGCGCTGAACTGTGATATAATAACAAATATTGCTTTAGATTCTAGCAATAAAGGAGACAAAGATGTCAGAATCGAGTAAATCATGTGGCATGAAGTGCGGAGAGTGCATATACTTCAAGTCTGTGGCTAGAGTAAAGAACTGTTGCAGTAAGGAAGGCGTAAGAGCTTTTGCAAAAGCGCCAGCACACTGTTTTGTTCCAGATATTACGCAAGTTACTACTAGCCCTGAGCAGCTGGCATCTTTTTTCTCACTCTGTAATACGCTTACACCAAAGCAGCTGCGTATCATTATTGCGATCTTAGTACAAGCTTCTACAGCTAGTGCCAAGCAGCTGTCTATTGGCTCAAAAGTTTATGTGCTTTCAGGCGAAGACTATATCAGCAATTATTTAGCTGCATACGTTTTTCAATACATGCCTGATAATACTGTTGTTATTTCTGGTAGTCCTCGGCTTAATTGTCGAGGAAAGTCTTTTATCGGCTACGTAAGTCAGAGCTCTATTATTGCGGCGGCAGATTGGCCTAAGAAACGAGCATCTTTGATTAAGCAAGGTCGTATAATTGATCCAGAGAAATCTACTACGGCTCTTACAAGCAGCGTTGATTCGTTTGAGCCAGATGTTCCTACTATCGATACTGTTCCTGAAGACTGGTTGCATAAGACTGAGCCAGACTCGAAGAAGAAGTTTAAAGACGCATACGATCGGCTGACACAGTTCTTAGCATAATTAATAATTGATCTTTCATACTAATAGGAGACTAGTATGATTAGAGAGTTGTTAAGCAGCAGCACTCGACCAAAACGAATACTCATAAATTGCTTACAGTATATTTTTGGATTGCAGAACAAGCATGCTGTACGAAAAGCGCTAACGCCTAAAGAGTTTGAATTAGCAAATAGGCTTTTAGCTGATGGCTATTTTTTAAAGAATTGCAAGCTATACTTATATAAAGTATTGCAAACATCTAGCATCAAGCAGTATAAGGAATTTGGCATAAGCTATGATGACGCTAGATGCCTAGTTTCTTGCAGAAAGTTTCTTATTGGCGTTGATGTTTCTTGGCCTGCATATAGCATTAAAGATCTTGATGATTGCATCAATCAGCTGCTTACGCATAAGCTAGATGAATACATGGGCAGGTTCATTACTAAAAAGCTTTCATTTTTAGTTAAGTCTTACGGCCTTACGTATCATGACATCAAGATGGATATGATTTTTAGCGGCATAAATGCTATCTATAAGTCATATCCTAAGTTTGAATCAAAGCTACATGCGTTAAATACAGCAAAGCGCGCAATTCATAATGCAGGCATTGGTCTTATTGCATACAATACAAAAGAATGCAGAAGTCAGCTTGTTAAAGACCAAGATGGAATGTTTCAGCATAAGCTAAGAGACATTTCATCTGTTGGTGAAATTCCATATACTGATAGAAAGGATGTTATTGATGATTTTGATTCTTTGATGCATCTTTTGCCAAGTATGGGCAGCAAAGGCAGAAAGTTTATTGAGCTAGCATCTGGCAAGTATGATTTAGACTTTTCTAAGTTCTTAGGAAAAGACAATATTACCTATTTAGAAGAAAATAAGTATTCTTCATATATGAAGCAGATTCGTTCATTCTTAGGCGTAACTAATAAAGAAGTTTCTGTGTTTTTAGATAAAGTGAGAGCAAGACTATGACAGTATCTAACACCGTGATGAGCGGCTTTAATCTGTATAAGAAGATTATTCCAGAGAATGAAAAAGTAGTATGGTTTGAAAATGCTGTTATTCGACTTAATACTGCAAATCAGTGCTCATGGAAGAAGAATATTACTATTACTAACGAAAATGCTAATGTTTCAGCTAAGATTTTTCTAGAGAAGTATCCTAACATTAGCTTTATTATTTCGCCTACACCATTGAATCAGCTTGGACTTTCGATTTCAATGAGCATGAAGCTTCCACAGCGTTTTACTATTCTTCAAATGCAAGATATTATTGCTATTACTGAAAAAATTCAGCGTGTGACTGAAAGTACATGCATGCAGTTTAAAGCGTAATTTTCAGGAGATTGCTATGCCTGATAGTGTATTAGATATTAGCACCAGATATCAAGCGCTTTTGCAGCAGCGAATAGAACTAGAATGCAAGCTAGCTCAATTTGTTTTATCTAGAAGCCGAGAAGATGAAGCAAAGCTACGAAATATCAATAAGCAAATTTCTGAGCTAGAAAAAACCATGTATTCTGCAGACTCTTCTATGAGTAAGAGCATAGATGCACTATATCCAGAGCATGCATCGTATGCTTCAAAGATTCATAGCTAACAATGCTTGTGTACACAAATGACGTTAATTGTTATAATAGCAATTAACAGCTGACGATTTGGGAGGGCTGTTGAAGCTCTCCCATTTTGTTTAAGGAGAGAACATGAATTTGACAGAAGCCAAAGCGCTATACATCAAAGCAAAAGACGCATACTACAATACTGGCAATCCTATCATTACAGACGCTCAGTATGATAAGCTAGAAAATTGGATTATGTCTAAAGATCCAGACTGGTCAGAGCTGCATAAGACTGGTATTCGTGCAAGTAAGATTGGTAAAAAGCAAGAAATTAAGCTGCCTTTTTACATGCCTAGTCTTAACAAGTTCTATCCTGATGAAATCGATAAGCTTTGGACCAAGCTGCCTTCTTCTCATGAATACATTTACATGGCAAAGCTTGACGGCTGCTCTGTTTTACTTGAGTATGAAGACGCAAAACCTATTCGGCTCATTACTCGTGGTAATGGCGATATTGGCAAAGATATTTCTTTTCTTATTCCATATCTTAGCTTGCCTATTATCAATAATACAGAGTATCATGCATTCAGATGTGAAGCTATTATCAGTAAGGTAGCTTTTATCAAATGGCAAAAAGAGTTTGATAACGCACGCAATATGGTGTCTGGCATTCTTAATCGAACACAGTACCATCCTGCACTGTCAGATATCAATTTTGTTGTACTCGGAGAGTATGATAAAACGTTGCAGCAGTCTTTGCTAGACGCCAAAGCTTATGGTTTAGAAGTTGTACATTATACAGTACAGAGTGCTAACCGAGAGCATATCATTCTTGAAACAGTAAAGCGTGGCATGTATGAAGCAGACGGCGTAGTAATTTCGACCAAAGACTTCAAGTACAAGTATGATTCGCCTGATAAGCCAAAGTACGGTATTTTTGCATATAAAGAAAATCTAGAAGAATCTGAAGTTGAAGCAACTGTCAAGAAGATTCATTGGCTTCCGTCTGCTTTTGGTAAGTTAATACCAAAGGTAGAAGTCAACAGCGTTATAGTGCAAGGTGCTAATGTGAAGTTTGCAACTTGCCATAATGCGCAATGGCTTGTTTCTCATAAGATTGGTCCTGGTGCTATTATTAAGCTCATTCGCTCTGGTGAAGTTATTCCTAAGATTGTTAGCGTTGTATCGCCAGCGAAAGAGCTTCAATTGCCAGATGTAAACTACTATAAGAAAGGTGTGCATTTCTATCAAGCTGCTGAATCTGACGAAACGTATATTAAGAGCCTTGAGCGCATGCTAGTCAGCTTTGGTATTGATGGTATTAAGTATAAAACGCTAGAAACGCTGTATAACGACTACAACAGTATTTTCTTAGAGCTTGCACCAATTGATGCTATTATTAAGCTATCGCAGCAAAAAGAAATTAAGCAAGAGCTAATCACTAAGTTTGGTCCTAAGACCGGACTTGTAATGTTTGATAGCTTTAGCTCTATTCTTACAACTAAGCGCACAATTATTGATTGGCTTATTGCGACTAAAGCATTTGCTGAAGGCATTGGCCGTAAGCGTCTTGAAGCCATTCATAAGAAGCATGATCTAGTCAAGATGCGTAATCAGACTAAAGAACAGATTTACGCAGCAGTAGAATCAACGCCAGGCATTTCTTGTATTCTTGCAAATACAATCACTACCGGCTTGCTTAAGTTCTATAATTGGTTTAGACAGTATGAAGACAAAGTAGAGTTTAAGTCTATTGATGAGCAAGAAGTTATTGCAGGTCCTATGTCTGGCATCAACGTAACATTTACTGGGTATAGAGATCAATCTCAAGAAAAGGCAATCAAAGAGCTTGGTGGTTCCATTGTCAGCTTTGGCGCTAGTACTACTTGGCTTTTGTATAAAGCTAGTGGTAAGGCTAGCTCAAAGATTGCTAAAGCTGGTGACAAGGCAATTACTTGGGATGATTTGGTTCAAAAGTATCCTGCATTGCCAAAGGCACCATCTATTACTAGGAGCTTATTCTAATGCTTTTACTTCATTTCATCTATGAAGCATCAGACAGTAGCGAAAGCCAAAAGCTTAATACATTAGCTAAATTTTTGTATAATTTCTACGGATTTGATGGCACAGAAAATAGTTTTTCAGTAGACGAAATCTATTCAATACTTAAGCAGTTTTCATCTAAGTATAATGTAGACATAAGCAACATTAGTAATGTTTTGTCATCATATAAGCAAGGCAAAGAAGAGCTTAGAACAACTATCATGCCTATATGTTCTGTAGAAGACCAATACACTGTTGAAGCTGTTAGAATTGTATCTACTGGTTTGATAAATGATCTAGAGCAGAGAAAAGATATTTGCTTTATTGCGTATGCTAGTGAACCACCAATATATTTTACGCAAGAAGAATTTAATAATATCTTTCACAATGGTTTGAAAAATGTCTGATAAAAACTTATTCGAGCCAACACCACTGCCAATGCCAATTGCATCAGAAGGCAATTATGTTGTCATTCCAGATGATCAGGCAGTTACTGGTGATGGCAAAGCTTCTATTGCACGCGGTTTTGCGCCAGAAACAGCGAAGCAATTAGATGATGGCGGTAAAGCTGTTCGTCGTCAAGACCTGAATGGCCTGTTTAACCGCCTTTCACAGATTCTGTATTGGGTACAGTCTGGCGGCCATTTTACGTATAAGCAGACTGTCAATTACGCACCAAATTGCATGGTAATTTATAACAACCAGTTCTATATCTGTACTGCGGCAAATGGTCCAGATGAAGTATCAGGCGTAAAAGATCCATCAACAGCAACGGCATACTGGGTGTCTTTGTCTAAGTTTGGTGATTTTATTACTGAAGGCTCTACAATTGGTAATTTATCTTTTGCGCAAGATGGTTTAAAAGCATCATTTAGCTTTTCTGGCTCTACACAGTCTTCTATATCACCTAGTGGTGGCTCTGGCGCATTTAATATCAGCACGTTTAGGGTTAATTCTGGTATTGGTGGTGGCGTATACGACATCAAAGATATTTTACAGCGTCTCATAAAGATGTCACATACACATACGTCTGTATCTATCTCTGGCGATGGCAAAGTTAGCTACTGCACATATTGCTCATACTGCAGTTATTGCTGCCATGATTGCTGCCAAGACTGCGGTGATGATCAGCCTTATTAATATTTGAGGCAAGTTAATAATGCAAAATATTTTTACTAGAATTGTAAATGCTGAAACTAATCCATTAGATTTAGGCACAGCAATCAATATCTATTGCGATTCTAATAGATTTGTCGTTAGACTGCTTTCAGCAAATGATAAAGCAGACTTGTCAAGCTGTTTTGATCAAGAAGATATTTTAACTAGCGATAGTATTAAGTCTCAAGATATTAAGGTAAAAATCAATAATGTAGCATATTACATTACTGATGAACTTATTTTTGATTTGCAGAAAGAAAGTCAGCATTTTCTTAAGCCATTAAGTAACTATCTTATTCTTCTTCAAAACAATAAGTTAGAGCTAGTTAACTTTCAGCTAGAAACAGCTTTCTCGCACTATCGTGTACCACAGTACATTAGATATAAGTCTGATAGATCTCAATGCATTTGCTTGGCACAGATATACAGCGTAAATGCCAAAGACAGCTTCGATAAGTGCTGCAAATCAATAACACGATTTAATAATGTTCCATTAATTACTAATCTTATTGATGACAATGCTATTATTGAAAATACAAAGCAAGTCGTTAATAATGATTACTCAAGTAATGGTACATCTGGCAGAAATCGCCTTCAAGCATATCTTACGCTAGAGCCTTTGTCTGAGTCTGTAAAAGCAGAAGATAAGGTACTAGTAAAGGTATCTTGTATGAGAAATGGTGAAGTGCAGACTAATGCAAACTTTACTGTATGTCTTGAAGCTGTAGACGGATATCTGCCGCATTCTAGAGTTCGCTTAGAGAACGGTACGGCTACATTTGCAGCTTATGCAATGCTGCTAGACGCTGGTGAATCTATTCGCATTAAAGTAGGTCTGCATCATTACAGAGGTATGGCAGAATGTGTAATTCCTGTTGTTGCTAATGATAAAGCTGTAGAGATCAGAAACTATGTAACGCAAGAAGAGCTGCAGACAGCTATTGTTATAGCTAAGAATGAAGCAATTGCTAGTGCGCAGCAAAACTTTGAGCTATTATATAATAAGTTAAAGGATAAGCTGTACGAGCTTCAGCAAGAACTTTATGATCGAACCAGCGCTTAATCTGATGCTAGGCACTGCATGTAATAAGAATTGCTCTTACTGCATGCAGCCGCGACATGGCAGTAATGGTAAAGTAAACGTAGACGAGTTTTTAGCAAAGTTTTTTGTATATACGAAGGCTCATCATCCTAGTGGCTACAAATATGTAGAATATTGGGGTGGTGAGCCTTTGCTGTACTTTGAGTATATAAAAACTATTCAAGCATTTTTAAAAGAACACAATTTCTTTGCTAATGGCTGCAGATCACGCATTATTACTAACGGTACACTCATAAATGACGAGTTTGTACAGTTTTGCAATGATAATGAGATATTAGTCAATTTAAGCTGGCATGATGGCATGCTGTCAGATGATCAGCTTGTAAAGTTTTTACAGATAAAGCGAATTTATATTACAAGCGTCATTACACATAGTCATATATCATTAGAAAGAGATCATGCTGCTTGGAGTAGAGTAAGAGACTTAGGTCGAGTTGTTAAGTGGCAAGTATATCCAGTACATTGCACAGATAATTGTAGTGTTAATGAGTACTTGACTAAAGATGATGTAGACACTTATTTTTCAAAGCTTGCTCAGCATGTAAATGCTAATGATGCATTCTATAAATACATATTAAAGCATTTATATTCTACTTACGTTTCATATAAAGCTGCGGCTATCGAGCCAAAATGCTATGGCAATAGAGCTTTAAGCATAGATTTGCATGGCAATCGTTATTATTGTCATCATATTATGCAAAAAGAGAACATTGCATACAATATTTTTGGTAACAATAAAGCTAATTTAGCAAAGAGCATTATTGAGTACGATAAGTTTTTTAAGACTAGTAAATGTCAGTCATGTCCTCATTTAGACTATTGTCTTGGCGGTTGTTATCTGTCAAATAAGCATGAAGTAGAGTGCTATTGGGTTCATTCAGCTTATAATTTTTGCATAAAGTATAAAGATGCTATTCAAAATCAACTGTATTAAATCAGATGGTTCTAAAGATTACTGGCTGTTTGACAACCAGACTTTAGAAATTAAAACGTCTAAGAATGTACCTGCTGTATTTGAGCAAGATCCTCGATTTGATGAGTTTAGACCAAAGCAGAGAGTCTTTACGTCTAAGTCTTTACCATTAGTAGGTAAGTCAAATATTAAGACAATTAAGCTGTCGCTTGGATTTAAATGCAATTATAAATGTGAATATTGCTGGCAGCGTCAGTTTGAGCAATATGCGCTAGACGCATCACCTATACAAGTATATTCGTTTATGCAAAAGCTTAGTAGCATGGATTTGTCTAAGCTTATACGAATAGAGCTCTGGGGTGGCGAGCCTTTAGTATATTGGAAGACTATTAAAGCATTAGTGCCTCAGCTGAAATCTGCATATCCAAAAGCAGATATCTACGTGCTTAGCAATGGCTCTTTGATGACAAGAGAAATTGCTGATTTTTGCATAGAATATGACGTAAAACTTGGCATTAGCCATGACGCACAAGCATTTACAAAGTATAGAGATAAAGAAGATCCATTAGACAATCCAAATACACTAGATGCAATTAAGTACTATTGTAATAAGTGTATGCAAGTGCATAATCGATCTATATGGTTTTGCGTTACTATCTCAAGATACAATATTGACATTGATGAGATTTATCCATTCTTTAAGAGCAAGCTCGGCGAAGATACGCCTTTTTACGTGCATGTAGATAATGCAGTAGAAACAGCTAGCAAAGAAGAGCATGATAAATACGCATTTACACAAGAAGAACGAGATTTCTTCTTTAAGAAGATTAGAACTGCCTACTTAGATCCAGTACATCCACTTAACGCAGATTTAAGCAAAGAGCTACGATATGCTATCTTTCAAATTGTCAATACAATTACGCCTAGAGTAAATCAGTTTGGCTGTGACATGGCAAATTCTGATGTTATTTCTATGAATATGCGTGGTGATGTATTGCCGTGCCATAGTTTTCCAGCAGAAACCGTTGGCATGTTCAATGCATTAGATAAAGTCGTGATCAATAAGCTACGCTCTTGGGAAAGTAGAGAGAACTGTAAGCGTTGTCCTATTTTGCCAATTTGCCACGGTGGTAAGCCATGTGCCACTAATGAAGAGCACAGCTGGTTGTGCGATCAAATGGTTTTCTGGAAATATCCTATCTTCATTGCTGCATGGAAAGTACTATTTGATGCAGATATTGTAAGCATTGAGAACGCATAATGTCTTTTACTTATAAAGAGCCTACACGACCAAGACGACATGTTTTAGCTGCTAATTTCTTTGAACATGTCAATTTTGCGTATGATGAGACAAAGCATGCTACTAGGATATTGCAGCCTATCTTAGTATCTAGCTGTGAATCATGCGTAGAATATGATTTACTGCATAGCACTAAGCGCATTCTTGGTAAATGCGTTAAGAAAGATAATGCCGCGTATAAAGTAGTTGCAGAAGCTATACTAGATATTAGATCTCTTGTGCACAAAGACTGGTGGACAATCGCATCAGATATTTGCTGCGTGTTTGATAAAACAACAAATCGTTTATTCTATATTCCAGTCTCTGCAATTAATGCGCAGTTTAAGCAGCATACAATCGCATCGTTAGATCTTCTTAATTGCTCTTGCTTAGCGCAACTTTGGGTTCGTAGTCCTGAAGATCTTGTTTGTGATTGCTCTATGTCATATACTACGCATCAGTCTGACGTAAATGGCAAGTATTGCGCATTTTCTTTAGGCAATACATGCACGCAAGATGATATAAACGCTAATAGCATGGCGTCTAAGCATCTTAATCTCAGCTTTATGATGATAGTGCCTGGCGTAGAAACTAGCATATCTGAGACTGCACAAGGCAGAATTACTACTTGCAGTATTGATGATCACTATGATAATGAGCAAATAGAAGTACAGCTGATTGCATTTAACTACGCTACAGGAAAGCAATGCTTAGACGCGTTTGGCGAGTTAGACTTACTATACGATAATTGCAGTATTAGCTCTACACGAGTTATAATGAAACATGGATTTGCAAAGTTCTATATTCGTCCATTTGCGCAGTCAGATGAAAGTAGTGATCAGCTAGCTAGAGTGATTTTAAGCTTACACGGCAGCACTCCAGCACGCTTGCATTGCACTTTTAGAATTTAATGCTTATTGACTACTACCGCGTACATTGTTTATTGGTTGCATACGCGGCTCGATTACTCTAAAGATTTTACTTATGAGCTCATTTGTAATTACAAATACTGGCTTAGAGCGAGCAGCTCAAGCTAATAAACAAGGCGTTTCGCTGACAATTGCAAAGTTTGTAGTTGGCTCTGCTTTTGGATATACGCCATTAGCAAGTGATACAAAGATTCATGGCGATTACTTGTATGAAAACACACCACTTTCATTTAAGTACGTCGGCAATCGAACCATTCAGATTACTTGCAGCATTCCTGAAGAAGTTGGTCCTTTTTCTTGGGGTGAAGTCGGTCTGTACTTAGACTCTGGTGAGCTTTTTGCTCTTGCATCTTTGCCTAAGCCTCAGAACAAGTATTCTAGTATTGAGTCTGAGATTGCATCTAGCATTACCTTCTACTGCTATCTTACTCTAGCATATAATAAGGTTTCTATTACAATTGACTACGGTGAAAATCCAAATTCAATTGTAGAAATTATTGATGCACATGCTTGGTCGTCTGTTAAAAAGCCTAGTGCGTACGATCAAAACATTTCTGAAATCGTAGTTCATGAGCTTTCACCAAGTAAAGATGCTACGCTATTAGTGCGTGCCAGCGATGATAAGTGGAGCATTTCATCTACGTATCACGTTTCTTTCTCTAATATAGTTCCTGTAGCATCTACACGAGAATATCTAGACTTTCCAATATCTGGCAGCGTATTAGCAAGTATGGCAACTAATACGAAAAATACGTATGTTGCACAGTTTCCAGACGGCACATTTTCATCATTCTCTAAAGTAACAGTTGTTGGTAATAACCTACGCTTTACATATACTGATCAGCTTGATAACGCAAGAGAACGAGAATCTCAGATTTTCATGTACTCGTCTAAAGCTGGATACTCAGAATCAGATATTAAAAGCATTGTTCTTAACGTATTTTTTCCAGTAGGCTCTACGTATATTTCTGCTAATAACAGCTTTAATCCTAATACTGCATGGGGTGGTACTTGGGTTAAGCTTCAGAATAAGTTCTTACTTGGCAGTGGATCTCGTAGCCTTGGCACAGAAGGCGGTGAAGAAAACGTTACGCTAAGTCAGCAACAAGTTCCTGCGCATTCACATAGCATTGGCTCTATTAACTCTACTGGTGCTATCTATACGCTTAAGAGCACGAACGCAGGTTATCCAAATCATGAAGGTGTTTTCTATAGAGGAAATGCATTCAATGCTGCCGTGGGCCACGGTAATAGTGACGACTGGGGTGGTAAATTCATATTTGAGCTCCAGAGAAATGTTTGGGGTAGCACATCTACTAGCGGTTCTGGCAGCTCGCATAACAACATGCCACCGTTTAAGGTAGTTCATATCTGGCAGCGTACTGCATAACAGGTAAAATAAAATGGAAGTAATTGTATCATTTAATGTACAGCGAATTTCTGTAAATAAGGAAAGCTTTGAGCTCTCTTTTAGCAAAGATCTCCTAAAGGCTGTACCTGCTGATGTAGCACTAGATGATGTAGAAGAAATCTGGTGGAATGTTTCAGGTACTTCATGCTTTATGCTTACTGGCAGTACACCAGTTTTCTTTACAGAAGACAAATACGAAGACTACATTAAGCCATTTGTAGATATTTGGCAAGCAGAAAAAGACAAGCGTACGCAAGAGCAGTTAGCGCTTGAGCAAAACTATGCTAAGTATGAAAATCGTAAAGCTCGAGCTATAAATATCATTCGAGCAGATTATAATAGTGCAGTAGAGCATGGCTTTGTTCGTACATCATTAGGCTTTGATGCAGATATTTCGCCTAAGTCATCTGCTACGCTTGTTGGTACTCAAGCCAGTCTTGCATATGCTGCAGCTACGCTATCTAATGACGAGCCTAAGACTGATTTTCTAGATTTTAATAGCGTTGAGCACAAATTAGATGCAGCTCAAGTCGGACGCTTGATCTACGAAATCAATTATGCTCAGAATTACATTCGTGGTTTAAAGCATACATTTAAGACAAAGATAAATGATGAGACAATCGATAATGACAGCTTAAACGCAGTGCTTGAAACATGCGTTTATAACACGCTTGATTTTTCTAAGCCAGACGAATCTGGTAATCCAATAGTACTATCATTACCAGATACTGCTCAACCTGTTATTGCTCGAGTTGATGCAATGTACTAAGCATAGTGTTTAAACTCAGCTTTGTAGAAATCTATGTAATAAATACAGTTTATTAAATCAATAAATGCTGTAAGCAGAATTTGTAATTAGGCTTACAGCATTTTTATAGCCGTTGAATTTTATAATTCTGTGCTTATGCATAGGAGACAACGATAGTCGCTGTACCCGCAGCGCTTATCATAAACATAGAGAGTAGAGTGCATGACTAATGTAACTGTTATAAAAAAAGATGGCACACATGAAGCATGGTGCGGTAGCAAGATTATCGCAGCTGTTAAGAAAGCTGCAGAGCGCTGCAACTATGCGATTTCTGACTCACAGCTAGAAACAATTGCAAAAGAAATTAAAGATTCTTTTCCAGCTCGTATTGACGCTGTTACTGCCAATGAGCTTCATGTACGCGTAATTGCATATCTTCGAATTCTTGGCTATACTGCTATTGCTGATTCTTATCAAGAGTACCGTGATTATAAGAACACGTACGCTAAGGAGTTTGAAAAGATCAAGCATGAGGCAGACGGTGTATTGCAGCTTGGCGACCGTGAAAATGCAAACTTTGATAGCAGCCTTATTTCGACCAAAGGCTCTCTAATTAAAGGCTATTTGACTAAGAGCTTATATAAGCAGTTCTATCTGTCTAGAACAGAGAAAGAGTTGACTAAGCGCGGCGATATCTATATTCACGATCTTCGTGATATGATTCTTGGCTCATTTAACTGCTCGCTGTTTGATGTTGGTAATGTGCTTAAAGGCGGCTTTGAAATGGCCAACGTTAAGTACACTGAACCGAAATCAGTTCTTACTGCGCTTCAAGTAATTGGTGATATTACACTTGTTGCATCAGCGCAGCAGTTTGGCGGTTTCACTGTTGCCGAGCTTGATAAAGCATTGATTCCGTATTGCTATAAGACGTATGAAGCAGCTAAGGCGCTTTACTACAGCATTAAGTATGATAATGCCAATCTAAGCGAAGAAGAGCTAGAAAAACGCCATGCTGCAGATGCTGATGCTGCTCATAAATATGCAATGTTTGCAGTAGATCGTGAGCTTCATCAAGGTTTTCAGTCGCTAGAGCTTAAGCTTAATACAATTCCTTCTGGTCGTGGTGATTTTGCATTTACGACTATTACGTTTGGTCAATGGAATCCTAAACTGCCAGAGCTTGAACGTGTATTTTTCAAGCTTATCGGAACTGCTATTCTTGATACACGTGAAAAAGGCCATGGACACAAGCAGGTTGTTTTTCCGAAGCTAGTCTATCTGTACGATGAAGACTATATCAAGCAAGATAAGTACTCTGCAGAGTTGTTTGATGCAGCTGTAAAATGCTCTTCTAAGTGCATGTATCCAGATTACTTATCACTGACTGGTAATCCTGAAAAGAACAAAGTTGCACAGGTTTACTTAGCTTCTGGCAAGAAAGTTATTGTAAGTCCCATGGGTTAAGAGAAGATCGACAGCTCATGTAAAACCACGAGATCCTGCAAAGATCAGGGTGTTAATTCTTAAGAATTAGCTAACGGTGAACCGATAACAAGGAATACCGTGCCGAGCTTTAATAGCATATCTCATAATATGCTATTTAAAGAAGGTGTAGAGGCTACCGAAAGCATAAAGTATATTGGCGTTAGTGTGAGCCGATACTTGAGAAGCGAGTAGGGTACACGTCAAGGTGAAATTCCTGCGTGGAAGTACGTGGTTCTAGCTAACAACTAGAAAAGAGATAGTCCAATTATGTGTCGTGCATATTTAAGTCCTTGGAAAGATCCAGAGACAGACGAGTATGTTGCAATGGGTCGTTGCAATATTGGTGCTGTTAGCTTAAATCTTCCAGTTATTCTTGCTGTTGCTAAGAAAGAACATCCATTAGACTGGAAAGAAGCATTTTGGAGTATTTTAGAAGATCGTCTTCAAGTAATTCGTAACTTCTTGAAGAAGCGCTATGATTTTATCAAGCATGTTAAAGCAGGTACCAATCCATTAGCATTTTGTCAAGGTGGTCTTCATTGGGGTAATTTAGATCCTGATGATGAAATTGGTCGTCTTACAGACTATATGACTGCTTCATTCGGCATTACTGCGCTTAACGAAGCTACTAGCATCTGGTCTGAGGGTGAGTATAACATCTGTAAAGACAATTCTTTCGCTAAACGCGTAGTTCAATTTATCTCTGATAAGGTAGATGAATTCAAGAAAGAAGATGGTTATTTATACGCGTTGTATGGGACTCCCGCAGAATCTCTGTGTAGTACTCAAGCTACACAGTACAAAGAGTACACTGGCGACGATCAGTTTGGAACGTACTTTACGAATTCATTCCATTTACATGTAAGTGAGGACATTACGCCGCTAGAAAAGCAGTCTGGCGAGTATGAGCTATTTCACATGATTAATGGCGGACATATTCAGTATGTTCGTTTAGATAATCCTGAAAACTTAGAGGCAACTCGAGCTTATATTGAGCGTGGCATGTCTATGGGCTTTTATCAAGGCGTAAACTTTGATAGTGCATATTGCGCTGATTGCGGTAAGCATAGCGCTAATGTAATGCATAAGTGCCCATATTGCGGTTCTACTAATCTTACTGTTATTTCGCGTGTTTGTGGCTATCTCGGCTACTCAAACGTTAATGGTAAGAGCCGTATGAACGATGGCAAGCTTGCTGAAATTGCAGATAGAAAATCTATGTAACTAATACCATATAAACTAGGCATTGTATAGCTTTCTGTACAATGCCTTTATTTTATGTATTATACTTTTTGTGATGCTATGCTATGCTATGAAAGACTTATATAAAGTTTTTACTTTTGATAGAATTCAATCAGCGCATAATGATATTGTTTTACCTAAATGAGAGTGGTGTCTGCCAAAGAATATTTAACAGAATGCGCTAAAGTAAGAGGCACAGGTATACGATAGCAAAGACAGCTGCTTTGTACGTGGATCCTATTCCGTACATGAGCAAGAAAGACGTTGTAGAATATCTTAAAGAGTACATCAGATAAGTGCACGCAAGCTGTGTACATCTAAGCGCGTACAGTGTATAATAGCTTTAACAAAATTGATAGAGCACTATCATGTGCAACAAGGAGAAGCATTATGGTTGGTAGGCCTGTACAAGTTGCTGTAAGCATACTGAATTCTGGAATTGCTGTGTATAACTTTACGTCTTTACGAGGCTGTGTTGAGTATCTCACGCATCAGTCTAAGACTGTAAGCATCAAGCATAGCAATAAGCAGCGTCTTAGTTTTCCAAAAGATGTTTATGACGCTATTTGGAGCAATCTTAAGAATAAGGAAAGTATTGAAGGTTTTTTCATCGTAGATGGTAAGTGCAATCACTATAAGATCTCGTATTTGAACTAAGGCGCTGCTTAAACGCAGCTATGAAGAGGAATTTAGCAAATGTCTAGATTCCTCTTTTTCATAAATAGAATATATGCTTACTAACACGGATTTAGTATGAACTACATTGGGTTTAATACTTGTGATACAGCTAATGGTCCAGGCATTAGAGTATCATTGTTTGTAGCTGGATGCAGGCTACATTGTAAAGGCTGTTTTAATCAAGAGTCTTGGGACTTTGCAGCAGGCAAACTGTATGATGCAGACATTAAGATGAAGATCTTATGCGCGCTAGATCATCCATACATTAGAGGATTTAGCTTGCTCGGTGGTGATCCTTTTGAGCCTGAGCATAAGGCACAGCTTACTGCGCTACTTCGTACTATTAAAACTGCATATCCAGAAAAAGATATTTGGGTATGGACAGGCAGAAAGCTAGATCATGTAAAAGACTCGCCTTTATTACAGTATATTGATTACTTAGTAGACGGTGCTTTTATCGAGCGCCTTAAAGACTTGCATTTGATGTATAGAGGATCATCTAACCAAAAGATTTGGAAGTGTGCAAACGGCATGTACACAGACATTAGCGCAGAGTATAATAAACAATAATATATAGCTTAAGGCAGCAAAATGCAAAGTAGAGTATATCTTTCAAATGAGCAGCTTCGATCATACGATTTTATAGTCAATACATGTAATGGTCATGCAATCAATTTTGTGCTTTCAGATGTCAGCGATGAGTCTGTTGGTCCAGAGTATGAGTATATAGCGTATGATGAGCTCGGCTACGTATGCTGGCGCGGTTATAGCGATTATGATTTGCTGCTACACGCTGAAGACGAAATCAAGCGTTGGAAGCATCATTTGCAGTATGAGTACTTTGCTAAAAGCTATCTAAACTATCAAATTGTTGCTACTAAGCTTGGCAGTTCTTTAGTCTATAGATACGCATCATCATTGACAATATTCGAAGAATTCTTTATGCCTCATTCAGGTACTGTTTGGATTAAGCTTAGTAAAGAAGATATTCAGAATCTTATCTAATATACATAGTCTCAAGGAGAGTATTATGTCAGATTTTAGCCTTAGTGAGTATGCATTTACTAAGAGATCTGTTAATGGAAAGCTGATTCATTTCAAGCTTACTGAGTCACAGCTTGATGGTAAGATTACGTATGAGTTTGTTGGTGAAGATGAGCTAGGCTACATTTGCTTCTATAGCTATGACTACTTTGGTGCATTCATGTATGATGAGCAAGAAGTAGAAGAAGCTAGGAATGAAATCATTAAAACAGAGCTTCGTCTTATTTTTGAAGTGAATACTGAAGAAACGTATGATGGTCTTTGCCATTACTATCGGTCTTCACTTATTAATGCAGATGATAGCAGTAATACATGCTATGGCATTTTAGATGAGTTTAAGCGAATTAGCACCAATGAGTTCTTGCATTTTATTACAGAGGATAAATGATGCACGTTCGCATTTCAGACTATAAGCTAGAGACTTATGAATTTGTTGCAGCTACTAAGAATAATAAGAAAATTACAGCAAAGCTGCGCCAAGTAAATACGTCTTTTAGTAATCAAAAGCAGTATGAGTACTTGCTTTTTGATGATATTGGTTATTCAATAACGAGTAGTCTTAATATACTTTCTTTCAGTATTAAGACTGTGACTGATATCGCCAAAGCGCGTGTGCAGCTTATTGCGTATATAGAGAATCGCTACTTATGCAGTAAGATTGAAATTCAGAAAGTGCCAAGCGCTAATGTATACTTGTATTCTTCTGCATTGCTAGAAAAAGATGATTATCTGTACAATTTGTCATCTGCCATAGACAGGCCTTCACTTGCTATTTCTAAAGCAAGTTTTGATAAGCTTATGCAGCTAGAAGAGCATGCTGACAGTAAAGAAGAGCCATTTACTGAAGACTATATGCGTAGTAAAGCATTTACTGCCATTACTCGTAACGGTAAGAATATTACGTGTATATTAGAGCGTATTGGCGATGTTTTGAATATAAACTGCTATAACTATATTCTTAAAGATGAATTTGGCTATAAGCTCAATAGCAGTGGTGATCTTATAGAGCGTCATATCTTTTCTAAAAAAGATGTAGACACTTATATAGAAGAGCTTAAGGCTTTTATTAGCAAATATAGTCTTATCAGAAAGTTAGAAATCTCAATCAATGCAGAGAACACAGTATCTTATTACTACGCTGCAAAACTGTCTAATGCAGTAAATGTAAGCAGTCAGTACTGGCTTGATCAAGATCTAGTTGAGATCTCAGAAGAAAATGCTAATGAATTTATAAAGCACTTGAGAGGAGTAGAGTGATGACAGATTTTACTAAAAAGCAATTAACGCCTGATGAAATGTTTAAGTCTCTTAAAGATCAGAAAGAGACAGTTACTGATGAGTTGCTTACACAAGTTTATGATAATGCACTTTATTTAGCATCTAAGTACAAAGCAGCAGGACAAGTTGCCGCGCTTAAGAAAATCGTATACATTGCAGAAACGATTGAAAAAGAGCGAGAGCTTATCAAGCTTGGCATTAATACATTTATCTATAAAGATGCCATAGACTATTATATTGATATGCCATCAGATGATAGGCCTGTGAAGATTATTGAGCTTGCTAATTATCAGCGAGAAATACCTGATGAGATTGTAGAAACAATCGAAAATGTTAAAGATATTTTTGATGAGCTCTATGTCGTATATACAGATTACACTAGCAAAGATGATAGGCGTATTGCAGCTGAAAAGCGCTCTACAGATCCTATTATTTTTGGTGTGTTTATGAATAAGCAAGCACGAGTTTGCGTAGATCGCTTTTATTTCCTTGGCGACTGGGAAGATGAGTATTGTGATCTTACACTAGACAAGATGCTTAGTACAATTAAGTCTAAGACTGGAAAGGATGCAAATCGTAAGTTGTATACGCCAGTGTCTGTAGATGAGCTTCGCGACTATATTGAGCTGCATAGTTCTAATTCTTCTCTGTCTACACTCTCTGTACCTATTTTTAGTACAGAGCAAGTTGATAATAAGCCAAGATCATTCTTTTCTAAAGTTAGAACGTTCTTTGGCTTTAAGAAGTAATCTCATATGATTGTAGATTTGTCTTCTAGCAATATATCAGCAGTAAAAAACATAGAGCAGCAGTCTGATGCTACTAAATACTCAGTAGACTATACTGCTGCATCTAGACGTATTGTGTCTTTTGACGAGTATATAGCACTAAAAGACGCGCTAAGCGAAGTTGTTCTTACTGGTGATAAAGAAGAACGTCGGTTAAAGCGACTAGCTATTGAAGAAGAAGCTAATTCATTAGAGCGCTCTGAGCGCTATTGCGATAGATGCGGTAAAAAGTTCTATGCAAAGCCTTGGAATGAGCTAGGAGGACAGTCATGCATTTTATGCGATGAATGTAATGCAGAGCTTATTCTGCATGTTGCAGAACGTATGCTGCCAATGGTAATAGCACCATGGAAGCAGTTTGCGCTTAATATGCAAGACAATACATCAAGAATCTTAGACGAGATTATTAGAAATTACTAATCTGAATGCTTATATAGCAGTACTACCATTTGCGTAGTACTGCTATTTTTATATCTTAATTACGGTACAGCTATAATATTTAAGAATTTAATACTATTAGCTTGGTTTAGTATAATTTCGAAATTATAAGGCTATGATTAAGATTCAAAACTATTATTCAGAAGATCCTGGCAAGGTTCCGTCTAAGGATAACCTTGATGTAGGACAACTCTGGATTAACATTAAAGATAAGAAAATTGGTACTAAGGATAGCAAAAATGTTATCCAGCAATGGTCTCAGTTTGATCCAGCTGAAAAGCAGCAAGCGCTGAATAGTATTCCTAAGACTGGTGATGTCTCTGGCATTACGATGTCGCAGACAGCAAAGACATCTACAGGCTCTACTATCAGCATTGACGATATTTCTGAGACAGCGCTGCTTCATACTTTAACTGCAGAGCCAACGACTATTAATATTAGCAAAACAACTGGCTTTAAAGCTACGCAGCTAGTATTATCTAAGCCTGAAGGCATTACAACACAGCTGAGTTGGACTGGCGTTGATCATTGGCTTAGTACGTCTGGTGAACCTATTTTTGGCAGCAGTACTGATGCCCAAGAGATATCTCTTGCAGTCTTTACATCACCTACATCTGTTGCAGTTAATGTTATCTACAATACTGAGTCGCCATTTGACTCAGATACAGAAACTAAATGGGGTACAATTACTGGCAATATTGCAGACCAAGCTGATTTGCAGTCTGCACTTAGCTTGAAGGCAAATGCTGCAGATATTCCTGATGTAACAGACGTCTTAACTAAGACTGAAGCATCTAGCATGTATCTCGGTATTTCTGCTAAAGCAGCAAGTGCTTCTCAAGCTGACTCTGCGACTAAAGCAACGCAAGATGCAGCTGGCAATACTATCACTGCAACATACGCAACTAAGTCTGAATTAGCGCAGAAACAACCGCTTGGCTCTTACGTAAATAAGACAGACTACGATGCTTTTGTAGGCCAGTACGCAATTGATAAGGATACATTTGCATTAGCAGATGACGTAACGAAGCAGCTAGCAACTAAAGCAAATACTGCTACTGTTAATACACAGCTCGCAGCTAAGGCAGATCTCCAGCATACACATGCAATTGCTGATGTCGTAGATCTTCAGACCACGCTAGGCGCCAAGCTTGATAAGTCTACGTATAACGCAGATAAGGCAACATTTGCATTAAAAGCTGACATTTCTACTGTTTATAAGTATAAAGGCACAGTTGCTGATATTAACGCATTGCCAGCAAAAAAGCAAGTAGGCGATGTTTATAACTTAGAAGATACTGGTGATAATGTTGCCTGGGATGGTAATTCTTGGGATTACTTAGGCGGCACTGCTAATTTAAGCGAGTACGCTAAGACATCAGAAGTTGATAGCAGCATTGCTTCGGCTAAGGCAGAGCTTAACACTGCGTTTAATACTGCGCTTAACGGTAAATTAGATGCTACTGCTAATGCTGTTAGCGCTACTAAAGCCACGCAAGATGCATCTGGTAATGTCATTACAGCTACTTATGCAACTAAGACAGCACTTAATGCCAAGCAAGATACTGCTACTGCATTTAAGCAGACTGATGCAGACAAGTTATATCTGGCAAAAGCAGGTAAAGCTGTATCTGCCACTAGCGCAGATTCTGCCACTAAAGCTACGCAAGACGCTAGTGGCAATGTCATTACAACTACGTATGCTACTAAAGATGAGCTCAGTACTAAGCTAGATGCATCTGATGCTTTTACTAAAGCACAAGCTGATACGCTTTACTTAGGTAAGACCGCTAAAGCTGCTAGTGCAACTACTGCAGATACAGCTACTTCTGCAACTAGCGCAGTAAATGCTACTAAGGCAACCCAGGACGCTAGCGGCAATGTCATTACGACTACATATGCAACTAAGTCTGAGGTTAATACTGGCCTTGCGGGTAAGGCTAACAGTTCACATACGCATACTATTGCTAATGTCACTGGTCTTCAGGAAGCCCTTAATAGCGCCAGCACTCAGGCTTCCAATGCTATCCCAAAGGCAGGCAATAGAGGGGCTATTGCAGGTTATGAGCAGTGGACTAAAGTAGGCGCTACTACAACCCTCAATGTTTCCAGTGGTGACGCAGTGCTGATGGAAACTGCAGGTGCGGCGGCTACTATCAATGTGCAGGGGGGGCCTATTGGTCAGATAGCTACTAAACTTGTTTTGGTGGCTCTGTCTAATAAGAGTATCACTCTTAACGGTACTACCGGATGGTGGGGAGGCCTTACCCCCACCCTTAATAAACGTAGTGCCGCGTTGCTGTTTTTCTTTCATGACGGGTTTGTTGACTGTCGACTTATTGGTCAGTGGGATGAATAATGATTAGATACACGTATAAAGATAAGAAGTACACTAGTCTGTACACTCTCCGTCAGGCTATCTGGGAGAACGATCACACTATCTTTGGTGATCTCACTGACGAGCTTAAGACTCGCTTTAACATCACCGAAGAAGAATATGATCCTCGTGATGAGTGGTCTGATGACCAGTGGGCTGACATGGTTCGTAGAAAGCGAGACTCTCTGATCTCTGGTACGGACTACTACATCCTCCCTGATTACCCCAGTACCCCTGACGGTATTGAAGCTGTGAAGCAGTACAGACAGGAGCTTAGGGACATTACTCTTCAGAGTGGATTCCCTAGGAATGTACAGTGGCCTGCTATGCCGAGTGCTCTCAGTTGTGACAAAAAGGCTGGATAAGGTGAAAATGTAGTATGCGCAATAAAGAGCTGCTTATGGGGAATATTGAGGGGGGGCAACAACCTGTTGCACTTACAGTTGGTAAATTCAGAAGGCGAGAATTCTATTATTATGGTTATGACAGCGCTTATTTCGGCACATTAACGCCTGTACCTTTTTGGGGTAACAACGTAAAACTAGCCGTTCTTGCATACTTTGAGGATGATTACCTCACTAAGTGCGTATTTACAGACAGAAGCTATGCGGTTAAGGTCTACATTTCTGGATATCAGAACTCCCCTATTTCTGCAGGGGAAAGCATTTCTGGAGACCCTTTTAACCTCAGTGAAAAAGCCGATCAAACCATGTATCTAACCTTCGACCCCCCTCCAGACGGGTACTTGGATCCAGAAACACTCGAACCAATCTAGAGTACTATGTAGAAGAAGATCCTTGGGAGGCTCAAAATGCTGAACAAGGACCTTCTGCTATTATCAAACAAAGCGGTAATGTACGAAGGGAAGTTAACCCTTACATTTCGAGAGTTATACACAGGCATGCCTCCGATAACCTTTCTTACGGAAACCGAAAGCATTGTTGTCAACGGCCCCGAGATGAGTCAGGTTGTGATTCCTGTAAACATTGGAAGTCAAATCTCTGTGCAGTATGCAGGAAACATGATAGGGTTAATCGTGAGCTCCAAATTAAGCTGCACATACGAATACCATCCAGACATAATTATTGTCGAAGATGTTCCTGCATATATGACTCTAATAATTCAGGCGTACTGAAGTCTAAGTGTGAAGGAGTCTCTTATGCTTAATAAGGACCTTCTGATGGCTGTGAGTGAAGGCTTAGAACCTGTGTTGTCTATCTATATATCACCAGATATCAGATATATGCCAAGCGTATCTGGTACGCTTTCTTCTGGGCAACCTTTTACTGTAGATACTACTGGTGAGAGAACATTCAAGCTCTCCGAGATAGAACTAACTGCAAGTATCTGCGTCGAATACGACAGCGATGGGCTGACGCACCTTTCCACCACCAATTTAACTCATTACGCAAGTCCCACCTTCCGCAAGGTTAGTCGCGCACCAAGCATTATGGTCGTATTTCTACGTGTGACTGACCCGTCGCAGTCCGCTAGTATATCGATAGCGTGATCGTAGTTTGCTATAGTGCCTCGAGAGGTGCACTCTAAATTACCTCTCAGAATGCTAGGCTTTTCAGTAGCTAATAGCCTTAGAGTGCTCTAGCTTAGACTAAACTACTAAAATATTAGCTCCAGATTCATATTAATAAAGCATATAAGGTTAGGCTTTTTGTAACTAGAATTTGGCCTTTTGCCTAAGCTTAGCTACTTTATAAGGAAATACTACTACTATGCTTAGCAGAGTATTAAATAGTGTATAATGTAATATAATACAGTATAAAATCTAGCAATATGCATAAGAAAGTAGCAATTATAGATATTGATGGTACTATTTCTAATCCATCACATAGGCTTCATTATATTACTCAAAGTCCTAAGAACTACGATGAGTTTTACTTATTAGCAAAAGATGATCAGCCAATTACTAGCATGATTAGCTTTGTTAAAGATCTATCAAAGCAGTATTATATTGTATTTTTGACAGGTCGTCCAGAGCGCATTAGACAAGATACAGAAAATTGGCTTAACGCTCAAGGCTTTGATAAGTATAAGCTTATTATGCGTAAGAATCATGACTACCGTCAAGACTATAAATATAAGCTAGAGCATATTGTAAAGATCAAGTCTATAGCAGAGATTGCTATTGCAATTGATGATAGAGACTCTGTTCTAGAAATGCTGCAAAATCTAGATGTGCCTTGTCTTAAAGCAATTACACTTGAAATATGAAGAAAGATATTTATATTAAGCTAACACCTATCAATACTAAGCTTAATAAACAGCCTAACAAATTTCAACTTAATTTATTCCTTATTAAGGATAATGCAGAGCCTGCACTAACAGCAGAAGTCAGCGTTACTAAGACTAATGAAGTATCTTTTTCTAAGATAGACGTTATTTCTTATATGCCATCATTGACAGAGCTGCTAGAAATGACAAAAATACAGCTTAAAGAATTTGGATATAATTTTATTTAATAGTCAATCTCCTGAAACGATAAGGCTGAAATGCAGATAGCAGTAGAGCTCTATCTGAAAACGAGCTAGAATGTAATCTAGCACAGAGTTCGTTTGGCCTTTCTGCTCTGTTCTGCAGCATGAGAATCCCTCTAGAGACAATATATGTTTCTAGAGGGATTTTTCATGTTTGCCATGTACACAGCTTTTGTGTTATAATATTATCATAGTTTTGGTTACGCATCTGCAAGGAGAAATGTATGCGTATAGTTCTTGACGTTATATGCTTTATAGCTTTGGCTGCAGCTATTGTCTATTTCGGTTCATCTATTAAAAGCAGTATACCGGCAGTTTACTGGTCTGTTACTAAAGATGCTTGCGCTAGAATTGAAGTTGCAAATTCTATTGTTAGCTGCTCTAAATTGTCATCATATGATAGATATGAGTTGATTTACGTAGAATAATAAATATATTCTATCAGCTTAAGGAGATATAAATGAGCTTTTTGGATTTCTTTTCTAAGCGAAATGCATATAATGCAGATGATAGAGAGTTTTTCTCTATTACTGTTTTTGCTTATCTTGCTTATGCAGAGTCTCTTACAGAGTCTACACTTGATTTTATAAAAGAGCAGCTTACAAAAGATCCTAATCAAGCAGCAGCATTTCTTTCGTTCTCATATATGAAAGGCGCAGCAGTGCTAGATGTTTTAGTAATTGCGGAAAAGACAGTGTCTATTATCGAAAATAAGTTTGATCTACACATTCTTAGCGATTTTCCTCATATCTCTGCAAGTATTAAAGAATTGCAGCTTTGCTTAAACGAAATTGGTGAAGGCATCAATGATGTTTCATGCTTGGAAGCATGTAACCGCATCAATTTTTTTGTAAAGACAATGCTTCGCATTTATGATAGAAAAGATGACTTTTATGCATGTGCAAGAGCAATTACAGAGTATGAAGCTTAAAGACATTAAAACATATATGTCTATTGCTAAGCTTGTATCGGAGCGCTCATATGCAACACGATTAAAAGTTGGTTGCGTTATTGAAAAAGGTGGTTCTATCATATCTATTGGCTGGAATGGCATGCCAGCTAAATATGATAATACATGTGAGCACACAGATTGCAATGGCTGTTTGGTTACTAATAAAGAAGTTCAGCATGCAGAGCTTAATGCTATTGGTAAAGCAGCTAAGTCAGGCATATCAACAGAAAATGCTAATCTGTTTATAACGCATTCGCCGTGCATGAACTGCGCTTTGCTTATTAACATAGCAGGCATTAAATCTGTTTATTTTGAGTCTTTGTATAGAGATTCAGACGGTATTGATTTTTTAGTTAAAAACGGCATTAACGTTTTTAAAGTAGACATAGAAAAGGAGAGTGTATATGCTTACGCTAAATGATGTATTTGAGAAGCAGGCTAAGCTGCAAAAAGCTGCATTCGATGTAGAGCTTCCACAGGTTAATGAGCCGCTTGCAACGTATTACGCATTCGGTCTTTATAACGAAATTGGTGAAGTATTTGCAGCAGATAAGCTTTGGAAGCCATACAATAAAGGTCCTCGCGACCATAATGAAGTAAAAGAAGAGCTTACTGATTGCCTTCTTTTTCTTGTTAATCTTATGCTTGCGCAAGGCATGTCTGCAGATGATATTTCTGAAGCCTATCTCAAGAAGTACAATGTAGTAGTTGAACGCTTCCGTAAAGAAGGTAAAGACATCTAAATATTATTTCATTAAATAAAAAATGCTCTGTAACATTACGCTACAGAGCATTTATTTTATCTAGATCTTTACTAATTAAGCAAAGCTAGTTTCATTGATCTGATTGATAACCTTTTCAAGGTATTCAGGATCATAGCTATAAAGAGCAGTATAATAATCAGTCATTGTAGACTTAATCTCTTCATCTGTTTTAGCAGCTGCACGAACTTGATGCGTTAACTTACGACGAACAGCATTATTTGTCTTAGCATCGATTTCTACTTCATAAGAACCAATAATGCGGTCAGTAGAAGCAATGACTGGCTTCTTGGTGCTGCTAGCAACCAGCTTAACCTTATTAACACCAGTAGATGTCACAAAACCATAATCAACATTACCAGTGTCAGCAACGAACGCAACTAGCTCATTGCGAGAAGGCATAACAGATGCAAGTGTTTGAAGCTTCGGAGCATTAATAGTCTTGTAGTTAGCAACAGCTGTTACTAGATCTTCAAGATTTTCTGTATCTTGACGAGCAAGATACGTAGAACCACCAACAGACTTAACTTCCCAAAGAGAATCGTCTTCATTAGACATTAGAATATTAGCGCTGGCAGACTTATAACCAGCAGTAATTTCTTTCTTGCTAAGCGCACGAATTTCTCTATTAGAACGAATAAAGCCAACGGCAGCAGAATCAGACACAAGCCTGAAGCTGTTCTCAATAACAGATGCCTGATTGCCTGTAATATCTGCAATTGAAGCAGAGATCTTAGATGGCGTCTGCTTACCTGTAAAAGAGATCATTACTCTAGCTACATCTGGCGAGACCATCTTGTAGTCAGTAATTGACACTGTATCAGTCATCACTCCTGACAGGTTTAGATCGAATGTTTCACTCATTTTATACTTTTATCCTTAAGATTATTCATCAATGTAATCGTATGAGAACGTTACATTCAATTCACCAGGGCCAGATGAATTGCCTTCAAACGAAACTTCACCAATGCTTTGCGGCCAAACTTTCTTTAGGCTGATTTCGCGCTTAATGTCTTGGCCATCATCACCATAGACAATAATTGTCGCAGATGTTGCGTAAACATCAGCTGAGGAACCAGTATTCTTCTTCCAAGAGCGGATAAGCTCACGCCATTGGATAAAGGCATTTCTGATATCCCATGCTTCAGAGTCTAAAAAAGTGGCAGAAAAGTGATGGTCGTTAGTAGCACGACCAGCACGGTTAATAGATACGCCATGAAGTTCAATGAGCATATCTTCTAGTTCTTGCGAAGGCAAAGTAGTAGATCGGCAACGAAATGTCATCTCTCGTAGCGATCCTGAGACTCCTGGTGGCAAGTTGTCGAAGACTAAGTCAAAGTTCCATAGCTGAGCAAACGACGTTAAGGATTCAACATCGCTTAAAGAGCTTCTTGTTGCCATTTTTACTATCTTTATAAAGACAGCGCTGCTTAAAGCAGTGCTAAACCATTAATAAAATCTAATATTAAATTTGCATTTAAACAGTTCTTACTTCGATAATCATACGATTGCCACAAGTAAATTCTTCTAGCCTGAATGCAATTTCTGTCTCTAATTTGCTATTATCTTTGGCAGTATACTTAATAATTAGCTTATTACTAATAATTGTGTAGTTTAAGCCATTTATGCCATTTACAACTGGAGTTGTTTCTGCTTTTATCTCAGGTGTAAGCACTTTACAGTTAATTAAGTCAGGATTATAATCGTTTTCAGCTGCATTTGCAAGAACGCTATCCATAATTCTGTCGCGGTAGTCATCTTGCAAAAATTTCTCTTCGTTTAAGACAAATGCTACTTTTAGCTTAAAGCCTTTTCCATGCTTTTTATTTGTAGTATAAAGAAGTCTGCTGTCTCTAGTATGCAGACTATCAATTACTTTAATAAAATCAATGAAGCTAGAACTAGCAGAATCAGCTTTTAACAATCGTTTATTCGATAAGATTAGCATATAAAGATTTTTAAAGATTTTTCAATAACTAGTATACTAAACATATTGCTGCGCTTGCAAGCAATAATAGCTAGGTGCATTAAGCGCATCAGCTAGTAGCTTTCTATGTATGCTGTAATGCTCAATCTTTTTACAAATCTTTTGCTGGGCGCTTAGCACTAGCGTAATGATATTTTGGTCTTTTGCAGATGAATTATTAACCATTTTACGCTTTTAGCCAAATAATGTACGCTATTAAATTTTTTTTTGTAGATAAAAAGAAAGAGAGCATAGATATGCGTCTATACTCTCTTTGCCAGCTTGCTTAGCAATTAATGCATATCTTCAATTACTGGCTCAATAGTAATTGTTGCAAATTTAGAGCTGATAAGGTTGCTTGCTATTACACAGATGTCGATTTCTACTTCATCATCTTCAGAGACGATAGAGAACACATGCGTAATGACTTGATATTCTTCAGTATTGCAGCTAGCAATGCTCTTTCGTTCAGCAATCTTGAAGCCTTCATATTCAAAGCCGTAATCGCCAGCTGCCTTATTGCATAGTGCATCAATACGTGAAATAATACCTTTTACATTGCTTTTGTTTACTATAAGCGTAATTGGTATGTCGAATTCGATAGATGAATCCTGCATAGCAACATTAGAAAAGCGCTTAGTATTCTTGTAGATATATTCTACAATTTCAGCAGCAAATACAGAGATAATTGGTTCTTTTGCTGCAGAGCTGTCAATAATATTGCTCATATAGTTATACTTCCGTTAAAAGCCGTGCATGGTAATGCAGACATTAAATTCTTCGTATAAAAAAGAAGGGAACATAAATTTCTCTATATTCCCTCTGAAAACTCAAGCATTAAAGCTCAGCGCTATTATTAAATTATGCAAAAGTCATCTTTGGATAAAGACCAGAGCTGTACGGCTTGACCTCATCATCTGCATCATGGTAGACATAGATAACCTGCTGCGCAGCATTGTTTGTACCACAGATACTAGCAACGTCATCAGGCTTGATAAGCTTGCCGCCAGGACCCTTGACATTAACAAAGTTAATCGTAAGGTTAGTGAAGCGTTTAGCTGCAATAGCATCTTCAGCAGTATTAGATGTATAGTCTTCCATGATAAGGAAACCAGCCCACTTATCACGAGAATCCCACTTATCAACCGTGCAGTTAACAATATTGACAGTAGCAGGTACGTTCAGGCGATTAGATAATCGTAGAGCATTGCTTACATCTGCAAAATGACAGTTAGAAATATTGATTACTGCATCTTTGGCATGTGCAAAGATAAGAATAGCATTATTGCTTAATGGTGCAGTAAAGTCAAGGCCATCAATTGAAATACTCTTTGGAGCAGTGTTATTTAAACCAATTTCAACGCTGTTATAGCCAGTCTGGCTGAAGTTAGACTTGTTGATGATGACTGTATCATTAGAGTTCAGCTTAACTGCTGCATTAGACGTAGATTTTGGTAAATCACCGCTGTTAGAGAAGTTTTGTATGCTAATGCTGCCAGATGATGCAACAGCAGATAAAACAGCATTTTCTGCTGTAGCTTGATTTAAGCTGATGCTCTTAGCAACAATGTCAGTTTTTTCTGTAATAGCTTGATCACCACCAGTAATGACTAAGTCAGCATCTGGCTGGTTGTAATTAGCATCTGCAGAGATTGTTTCTTCAACAATATTTGTCTTACTAAGATTAAGAATCTTTTGCTCAAGCTCTGCAATCTTAGAATTGACAACTAGCATATCGCCTTCAACAGCAATATTTGCTTTAAGGCTCAATTGCGCATTTACAGCAGTTTCATCAGCTTTTTTAGCTATATCAGCTTCAAGCGTACTAACTTTAGCAATGCTATTAGCAAGATCAACTACTTCTACAGAATACATCTTACCATCTTCTGTACGACGCTTAAACTCAAGCGCATCAACAGTCATGTTAACTAAAGTAGCTTTCTTACTAACTTTATCGTCTTTAGCATTGACCATTTGCATAATGCTTTGCGTATCAATAGCTACGCTAGCTTGCTTACCAGCTTTATTGCTATCAACAGCGTTTAAGCTGACAGACGTGCCAGTAGAGTTTACGGTTGTATAACCAACTCTATCTATAGCTACAGACTTAGCAACATATTTTTTGTCTGCATTTGCAGTAGATTCTGTAAACTTAGCGTCTACTTCAGCTTGCTTAGCAAAGTCAGAAACATCAGGAAGTTCTGTCTTTAATGCAAATTTTTCATTAGCAGCAGTTTCAGCTGTTTTAATTTTTTCATCAACAACAGCAGTAGTAGCAAAGCCGCTTACATCTGGTAATTCTGTCTTTAATGCAAACTTTTTGTCAGCATCAGTAATGGCCAGCTTAGTTTCTAGCTGAAGCTCAATATTAGCAGTTGTATCTACCGTTGCGTATGCTTTAGCAGCTTCTTCTTTAGTAAGATATGGTGTTAAATCAACGTCTTCACCGAGGTTATCCCAAGATGTGCCATTCCAAGCATAGACATTTTTATCTTCTAATACTTTGTATGCATCACCAACTAGATTATTATCTTTAGGTAGATCAGATATAGCATTAACAACGCCGCAATATCTAAAAACTGTAGCAACTTTAGCATCAACTTCAGCTTTGCTGTAGACATCTGCCGCATTTGCTTTTTCAGCCAAAGCATTATTAACTTCTACTTTTGTATAAACATCTGCTACGCTTGCTTTAGTTTCTAAAGCCTCTGTAACTTCAGTCTTTGTAAAAACATCATTAGCATTAGCTTTTGCAGCAATGCTATTTTTAGTTTCTTTAATGCCACTTACTAAATTATTAAGATCATTGGCAAATAAAGTATCACCGTTTTTGTAGTTTTTCTCTACGAATGACATATTTTTAAATCTTTATATGAGAAAGGCATTTATAGCATTATTGCAGAGCCAATTTTGCAAATACCAATAACGCTGTTATCGTCTACAGACGGAATACTTGGTTTTGCAGGTTTATTAGGCCTAAACGGTAAGAATTTAGTAATATTCAGTACTTCGTTTAAATGCTCTGATTTAATAGACAGCTCAACTGCATTTTCATCTTCAATCATGCATGAAAAGCTGAAGCCTTGGCCAAATCCGTAAGTAAATTCATACTCTGATGGCAACTCTGTGTACGTTCCATCAACATATGTGTATAATGGAATGGATGATGAAATCTTGCATGTTTCTGTTTTGCCTAGCATCAAGCCAGGTTTAACTTTACAGTTAACTTGCAAGTATGAACCAACTCTCGGAGCTTGTGGTATTTCGAATGATATGTCTGGATCAAGCGCTGACTTAGATCCAATAAGACACGCCATCTTAATACGTTCAAAGTCTTCTGAGATTTGATAATTAAATAATAGATATGCTTTTAAAACAGTATCATCAGCATATGCATATGACTTATCATCTACGTTCCAGCCATCTGCATGCGCTAACTGCTTAACATCATCTAATGTGAAATATGACATGAGCAGTCCTTTTTGACATAATGTTATTAAATTTGAAAGAGAGCAAAAATGGCAGTTTTACGTTTTGTTCCTGTTAGCGTTAAAGGTAAGATCGCAGATGTATGCGATGTTTTACTAGCATGCGGCTTGCCAGATAACCGTACTATTTCTATGCAGCTTTATAATGTGCCATATTTGGATCAAGATTTTTGCCAGGCATTTTTTGAGACATTTACTGCACAGCTTGAACAGTCTGCAGGTCGTTTAAAGATTACTTTGCAAAATGTTGTAAGCGTCACATATAAACGTAGCAGCACTACTATTGAGTTTGAATGCGGAGAATCTTCAAAGCTGTATGCTAATGCATATCGTGCGCTATACGATACTGCTAATGCAGCGCTATTTGAGCATAAGCTGTTTACATCTTCTAATTATGAAGAGTTTGTGTGTCTTGCTAAGTGTAAAGAATTTGCAGCAACTGAATACTCTGCTATGAAGCTTCGTTGTTATTACATCAATACAGAAGATGGCAGCTATGATCTTTGGCAGCGTATTTCATATCAAAATGTGTATAAGCATGTTGAAAGTCCAGAACCGCTGCCAGAAGTTAAAGAAAAACTGACGTTTTTTGATAAGATCTATAATAAGCTGGTTGGCAAAAGCTACGCATCCGATAATGAGCAATGTATTGACAATAAGATGCATAATATCATTTCTAGCTTGCAGACTTCTGTTATTTCAGACATGCAGCTAGAAAGAGAATTGTGGTTTGTGTCTAATAAAAAACCAGAGTTTCTTGCAGTTTTAGAGCCTATCCATCATTGCTACTCAGCAGATGACGCATATGGAGAGCTTATTGATCATCTTATCTCAGAACTCAATTCCTAAAGATAGGATATTTTAGTAGCTCAAGAAGTTTATATGCATGCTTTTGCTTGAACTTCTTGAGCTGTTTTTTACTTAGAACTACATTATTTCCGTCTGCATCTGTCAAGCTGTATTTCTTTAGATTTAGGCATAGCAGCAAGTCTATCATTTGTATATCATTCATAGAGTAGTAGAACATATGATTCTTATACTCTATAACTTTTGTATTGTCTATCTCTTCAATCCATGCAGTTTTGTCTTCATTTAGCTTGTACCTTTTGTACGGCTTTTGACTTTCTGGCGGATTTAACAAGACTACATCACTCGGTAAGGCATATGTTCCTGGTTCTAATGGATCTTCATTAACCATGCATGGTTCTAAATAGTAATTATCAACTATTCTCGAAGCTGTAGTAGTTTTCAGCGTATCTAGCATAAAGGTGTATAAAATGGTTGAAGCTTATAAAGTTTTCACTGATTCAGAAGTAAAGGTTTCTTTGGTTGCTGCAACTAAAAACGCATATTCTAATAAGGTTATTGCAACACTGCTTTGCGAATATCCAAGATACATTCACTCTGAGATTATGACGCATCGTCAGCTATCTCGTAACTCTGGATCTAGCCGTGCAACGCCATTTAATATTTATTGTGAGCGTATTACTAAAGATCCAGCATTTTTTGCAGAGCTCGGCATCAATAAGTCTGGCATGAATGCAGATGTTGTTCTTGGAGAAGAAGCAGCTGCAGCTTTTAAGCAAGAATATATTGAGCTTATGCAGCATACTGTTGATACAGCAAAGCATTGGTCAGAAAAGTACAACCTTCATAAGCAGATTATTAATAGAGTCTTAGAACCGTACGTCAGAACATCTACTGTAATTACTGCTACTGAATGGGATAACTTCTTGTATACTCGTGCAACAGCGAAAGGCGTAGAGCCTGTTATGCATCTTCTAGCTAAGTGCATTGGCCAAGCTGTAGAATACGCTAATGAGACTGCAAAATTTGGTGTAGCTCATTTGCCATTCATTACAGAAGAAGAACGTAATACTGAATCACTAAAAGATTGCATTACGCATGCAGTTTCTCGTAGTGCTCGTTGCACAATTCTTTCTAATGTGACTAAGAAGCTTTCTACAATTGAAGAAGACAATAAGCTTTATTCTTGGCTTGCTAATGCAGATCCTATGCATGCATCGCCGTTTGAGCATATTGCATTTGCAACTAATTCGTATGAGCCATATTACAATCTGCGCGGTGGTTGGATGAGCCAACGCTACATTTTAGATACTCAACGACTTATTGAAGGCGTATACAATACAGCTACGAAGCAGTTTGCGCAGTAATTTTCATGTATTTCTGCAATAGTTATAACTCAGCTATGCTTATGCTGTAGTGCAATGCATGAAGAGTACTATACACGATGTATGCTTTAACGAAACGCAGAAATGTGATCTTACAGCATTCTTTTGCCTAGAGCGTAAGTGCGATCTTGATTTTTCGTATAATGATAGAGAGCAGCGCTTGCTGGTCCAGCGCTTCTCAAGCATTACTCTAGTATGTCATCAAGCGAGCATGACAGCTCATATAGCTGCATAGAATCTGAATTCATATACTAATAAAAATGGTCAGTAGATATTGATTCTACTGACCAATTTTTTTTATGCAATGCAGCTATGAACAGTACAAAGCACGGATGTTACTTTGCCTCTTGACACATGCGCGCTTTTAAGTGCAATACCAACTAATCTAGACTTATCACTATTAGGTAGCATTTTACTAGCAATACCAATGCCAGGTCTATGCTGACTTAGCAAAATATAATCGCCTTTATCAACTCTGCCCAGTACTTTCACCGGTACTCTACCAATAAGTGCAACAGGAATTCCACCTTTCTCTTCTAGTGCAGTGTTAATCAGCAAGCCTGGTTTTGTAGACACAACACCAAAAACTTTAGCTGTTGCTGCAGTAATTTCTTTGTCACCACCAATTTCTACAATCGTGCCAGGCTCGTATTGGCTGTCAGGCAGATAGAATTCTGCCAAATCACCCCATAGGGCACGTTGAGATGTGCCAATAATCGTTTGTGTAAATGTTTTAACGCCAGTAATTGTCTCATTGCCAGAGATATGTACTACATCATTTTGGCCATCGCCTGCTTTACCAACAATATACTTAATTGAGTTGTCGTTGTTTTTAAAGCCAAGAGTTCTATCAGCGGCATTGATAAAGATTTCACCAACAGCCATCTCAGCCGCAGCTGGAACTCTACCAGATGTGTATGTTCTTAGAGGCCTAATTTGCGCTCTATCAGCTTTTAGTGCCATGCTAGTATATGCTTTATAAAAAATAATAATAATATGATTAAATTTGAAGAGTTGCTGTACACATATTTTGTGTTATAATATAAATACTCTTTATAAGAATAACTCTGTACGTACTATTATGGCACTTTTTGAAGTACAGCTAGAGTCTGGTCTTACACTACTATATGATAATGTAAAGACACAGCTTACCTATGATGGCCAAGTGCTTAGCTTTGAGCATTTGTCACATACTATACTAGCGCGTGAAGAAAATCCAAAGCAGCCTTTTGACTTTACTAATGAAGTCTATCAATTTCCTAAGAAAGATAAAAAGATTAGAAATCTAAAGCTGCAGCTTGGTGTTAACTGCAATTTTAAGTGCAAGTATTGTATTCAAGCCAGTGGCGATAACTATACGTCTAAAGCTGTGTCATTTGACGATGCAGTAAAGCTTATTAACAGCTTGAAGTCTACTCTTGATCTATCTTGCTTAAAGAAAATAGAGCTTTGGGGTGGTGAGCCATTCGTGTATTGGCCATTGCTAGAGCAGCTTATTCCATATCTTAGAAAAGAGTTTGCAGATTGCAAAATATGGACAATTTCTAATGGCTCTTTGCTGTCAAAGTGTAAGATAGACTTGCTTGTTGATAATCGTATAGAGCTAGCGTTAAGCCATGATGGCACTGCTCAGCATTTGCGTTCAGAAGATCCGCTAAAAGAACAGCACGAGCTTTGGCTTTATGCTCAGCATACTTATCAGCAAAATAATCTTCGATTTTATATAAACACTGTGCTAAGCCAGTACAATGTAGACCTATACGCGCTTGACAAGTACTTTGCTGATAAACTTGGCAGTAGTGTAGTGTATAACTATGAAGATGTTGTGCTTGCGCATTCTAAGAATGCTGTTGAGTTTACTAAATTTACTAAGCAGCAAGAGCAGTGTCTAGTCTCTAGCTTAGAACAAGCAATAACTACACAATCTGATGCATCATCTAGAATATGTAAAGCTATTCAATCAAGATTAATAGATGTTATACGTCGTCTAGTATACCGTGTACCCATAGACGCGTTGCCGAACAGATGTAATGCTGCAGACTCTGATACATTAAGCGTAAGCATGACAGGCGATGTTCTAAGCTGTCATAATGTACTGCCGTCTCAATGGTCTATGGGCAGCATCTATGACTATAATAATGTTAAAGTAGACAAGTTCAAGCATTGGTTGCTTCGCAACAACTGTCCGAGCTGTCCATACATATTAGCGTGTAAAGGCAGCTGCATTCGTAATTCAGACGTATTGCATTATGCTAGCTGCAAATCTAAATCTGTTTTAGGTAAAGCACTTTTGCACTGTGCATTACTTAGTATTCTTGGCACTAAAATCATTTTTATCAAGGAGAAACATCATGAAGTTTAGTCATTATCTTACTAGTATTAAAGAAGAGCGAAAGCTTAGTCTTCGAGCATTTGCAGAGCAAGCAGATATTAGTCCATCGTATATGCATATGTTTTTGACAGGTACTAGAATGCCAAATAAACTAGTGTTTGTTAAGCTAATTGAGAAGCTAAAGCTAAATGAGGTAGAAGCATTACACGCTTATTACAGCAGTCTAGAAACTATTAAGATTGATATGACGTATGCTACAGATGAGCAACGCGATAGCGTAATTGCATTAAAGGCAGCTATCGAGAGATAATTTACAAAAGCTGTGTACGGTCTGTGCAGCATTTGTTATAATACTAGTAACCAAACAATTTGCTGCACAGGAGAGCATCATGCAAGGTACGTTTTCGATTGTCAAGACTTATGAATCTTTGATCGATAAGCTTGAAGCTTGGAAGGCGTTCTGCACTGAACACGGTTTTGCTGCGACGTACAATATTGATAAGCGCAGCGGCATTAACTTTTCGCGTGAAGATTACTTTGACGTTTCTTATGAATGCCAAGGTCTTAGCTTTGTAGGCAACTACAACTATTCGACGCATTCTTATTCTGGTGATGAGCTTTCTGCTGACGAGCTTGAATTTGTTCAGCACTCTAAGTTCTGCGCTATTTGCAACAGCTCTCGCGCACGTCTTGCTATGAGCGTTGTTCGCATCAATAGTAGTCTTGCGACTATTGGTCTTGATTGTTTGAAATCTCTTTCTTGCAAAACGTACTTTTCAAAGTCCGAAATTCTTGACGATATTGTTGAAACTCGCCAAGAAGCTCTTTCGCATTATCAGTACAGTATTACTGATATGCTTCGCTTTGTCAACCAGTATACGAAAGCTTACGCATCGTATACGCACTGCCGCGACTATACTAATGCAGCAGTTTATTGTAAGTGTGCAGCACATGAGTTTTTTAAAGCGATCAACACGCTTTCGATCGAAGCTGAGCACGTTGAATCTATCGATCAGCTTATTGATGAGCTTGAAAGCATCAGCCGTAACGAATTTCAAGAAAGCATTTACCTCATGCTCAAAGATGCCAAATCGATGAATGGCATGTTTCATGATAAGTCCGTTGCGAAAATGCTTTCTTACTTATTTAGCCGTAAAGCTAATAATATTTGTAAAGACGCAACAGCTGCTGAGCTGATTACTGAAAAAGCAACGTCTATGAAGCTCGTTTACGCAGCATTTATGCCTAGCAAGTACGATTTCGATGGTAAGATCAAGTATGTCTTCAAGACTGCTAATAACATGCTCGTTGTTTGGTATGCTACGTCTTTTGCTTACGCTAATGACATCGGTAAGACGTTTACTGCTAATCTTAGCAAAGCTGAGATCAAGACTGATTACTGCGGTTGCTCTATGCTTCTTGCTAAGCGACTCCGTCTTAAGTAATAATTGCTTTAGCAGGATGCTGCATCAAGCATCCTGCATTTTCATATCTTAAATAGTTATTATCAATTCCTTAGGAGAGAAGGTATGGATGGATTTAAACTATTTTTCATGCTGCTGGCTTGCATTATTACCGGCCGCAGCTTGGCAGGATTTACGAATGGCGACATCAACGAGAACGACAAAGAATTGTCATGAAGATCCAGAAGAGTTAATTGTTACCGTTTTAGATGTATTTTGGAAGATCATCGATTCTATACTGAAAGAGCATAAGCTAGATGATATAGATATAAAGCATTTGTCTAATACTAAGTTTTCTATTTTTGATGTTAGATTTGAGCTAATTCCAAAGTCAAATGTAGAAGACAACGTATTGCAGATTATTATAGAAGCAAATTGCTTAGAAGAAGGCAAGATGCTAGATTTATCACCAGAAAAGAAATATAAGCTAGCATCTTTTACGAATCTTATGCGTACTGTGTTTTCTAAGCTGTGCGAAGCAACGCTATGACAAGAACAAAATTGCAAATAGACTTTCGAGAGCCTTGGCCTGTTGAAAAAACAGCAGCTCTAATGAGCATAGTTCCAGGCTATGTATGGACTGTAAAAGAAAAGCGTATCTTGCCTACTACGTTTTATCCTGAAGCTAAGCGCTTGGACCAGTCAAAAGTGTTTGGCTCGCAAATGCAGAAGACGTTGTTTGAGCGCTTTTGCAGATATCCTAATAGAGCACAAACGTATATAGTTTCGAGTGATCCAGACTACATGCATGCTTCATACTTTGCTGCTAGATTGGTTTCTATTTACTTAAAGAAATACGGAGCCCAGGCAGCATCTGGCATTGTTTGGCATACAATTAATAAGCTTGCTGATCAACCAGTACTTAGCATACTACAGCCGAAGTTTCTTATCATTTCTACTGTATACGCTGAGAGCTCGCAGTATAGAATAGAGCAAGTACGTGATTTGCTAGATAAGTACTGGAATATTCCTAAAGTATTGATTGCTAGTGGCATAGATCCTATATCACTTGCAAGTAATACATTGCATGTTCCAGTACACAGCATTTACTATCATGCATCTAGCTTAGTCGTATCAAATAAAGTAGCATAAGAGAGCGCTATGGCAAAAATTGTAAGTGTAAAAGCAGAGCTTAACGTTCTTAGAGGACTATGTCATGCTGATAAATCTATATCTGGCACGTTGCTAGCCTCTGTAGATGTTTCTTACTTTTATGATGAGCAGAGCAAAGAGCTGTATGAAAACATCAAGAAGCATATACAGACGTCTGGTTCTCAGCCTACGTACAGAACAATCATTGAAGATCCTGAGATTACGCAATCTGCAAGAGACTTTTTCAGGCAATCAGCAGCAGACATTCAGTCTGTAGATGAAGCTAAGAAAGCAGCATCAGTTCTTAACAAGTATCGTCAACTGCGATGTTTGTTTGAACTTAGCAGTCAAGTTAGTACTAGTCTTGAATCTGGCAAGCTTGATGTTGAAAAGATGATTGAAAGCGCTAGCGACCTTATTATGGAAGCTAGAGTTACAAAACAAGCTAATGCAGAAACGCTTCGATTTGGTAAAGGTAATAACTCTACTGCAACGATTAAAGACATCTTATACGGTGAGAATAAAGATGATTTAATTCCAACAGGCTATAAGACATATGATGATGTAAACGGCGGTTTTGCTAGAGGCGGTCTTACAATTATCGGCGGTTCTACTGGTGCTGGTAAGTCTGTTATGGCTATTGATCTTGCAGCTAAGCAAGCAGCAATGGGCTATAGAGTTGTTGTAGTTCCACTTGAAATGACACGACGAGAACTTACTGCACGTCTCATTGCAAATGTCACTAAGACTGATGCGCTTCTTATCAATCAAAATCATAAGCTTAATCAAACTGAGCGAGACGTTGCTTACAAGAAGATGGTTGCATGGACCAAAAAGATTGCAAAGATTGGTGGTGCAGTTTACATCTACGAGCCAGACAGAGATATTACGATTGATGAGATTTATGCTGAGGTATCTACGTATAATCCAGACGTCGTGATTATTGACTATATCTCACTACTTGCTGGTGCTGATGGTGATAATCAGTGGCAAGAGCTTGGCAAGATGGCGCGTATTGCTAAAGTTAACGCTAAAGCAACAAACCGAGTTAATATTTTATTGTGCCAGGTTAATGCAGAAGGCGTAGTTCGATATAGCCGTACAATGGTTGAGCATGCAAATAGCGCATGGGTGTTTGTTGCAACGCAGGAGACTAAAGAAGCAGGTATTCTTAAGATTGAGCAGCAGAAAGCTCGTAGTGGTCGTGCTTTTCCATTTACTATGAAGATTGATTACGCAACTATGCGTATTTCTGATATGCCGCATGGTGAAGATGCAGATATTGCACTTGGTAATTCTACGCCGCCTTTGCCTATGCCAATTAGCACAAATTTAGGGAGTGATTTATGACAATTGCAGCATCTACTATTGATATTGTTCGTCTGCATGATTTTATTGTGAACTGCCATAGCAAAGAGCATAAGCTGCCAGGCCTACGTAAGCGTGGTCGTATGTCTAATCGTCTTCTTAAAAAGAAGCATTATTCAAACTATACTTGTGTATATGGTAAACTTACTGTTCACTTTGCAAGAGATGTTGTGCAGGCTGACTTTCCTGATGACATCAATACTTCTGGCTCTGATGAGTCTACACATTGCTACTTGGCTACTAATGCAATGCTAACTGCTGTAGAACGATACAACTGCATTGCTTATATGCTTATTCCTGGTAATGAGTTCTCAGAGCTAAATAATTTTTGTGTATTTTGTGAAGGCAAAGAGCATGCTACTTTGGCAAATATGCTAGATTCTTTGCGTAAAGTAGCATCAGATATTGCAGCATATCCGTTTATTGATTCTGTTTCTATGGATATCTATGATGCATATCGTGTAGACAGCAAAGATGAAGAGCTAGAGTATATTACTCTAGAATATCTTGGAAATGCCGAAGTATAGCTTTGACACATGCACTGATTTGCTATATGGATATTATCTAGATGGCTCTGCTGAAGCTAAGCAAGCATTGACAAACGTAATAGATGACTTATTATACTATTTTGGCAATGAGTCATCTATTCGTTTATACAGAGGTTTATCGTTTAGAACAGCTAAGCAACGAATAGCATTCATAACGAGCCTTGGCGATCAGCTAATGCTAAATGAGCAGTATGTTAGCTCTTGGTCTACATCATCTAATATAGCACAGTGCTTTGCTAAGCGTAAGAAGTACGGCATAGTAATAAGTTTCACCGTACCAAAACGCGTAGCAGCAGATTTACGCGTACTTAAGTTTAATAATGAATTAGAGTATATCTTGCCACCAGGCAGTTATAAACTAGACAAATTTACATTAATAAGGTAGAGCATATGCTTGAGCTAGAGCGTTTAATGCGAGAATTACTAACACAAGATCATAATAATTCATTGACAGGCATTTGCTCTATTAGCAAATATCCTGACAGCATCATTTCAGACTTATCAAGAATGAATAATCACGAATTTGACAATGCTTTTAGATATTTAGAAGAGATTATCCAAAAGCAGCAGCAGCGTAAGCAAGAAGCAGCTGCCAAGTATAAGCAAGCTACTGATAACGCTACAGCTGATTATACAAAGTATGCTGTTAATAAGCCAGCTGAGCAGCCCAAGTCTTGCATTAAAGAAGAAAAGAAGAAGACTAACTCATCATCACCAATTTGCTCAAGTTTTGATGAGCAAATGCGTCAGCTTCAAGCAGAGCGTAAACGTCTTGAAGAAGAGCTAGAACTAGCTAAGCTTAGAGCAGAAAATCAAAAGCTAAAAGATCAGATTAATCGCTATAATCAAAGCAATAAATTCTTTATCTAATTACGCATATACTAAAATGCCAGGTAGCCTTAAAACGTAAGGACCTGGCATTTTTTTTTATTCAGCAATATCTAAGAACAGCATTCTTTCTGCGATTCTGCGGTTTTCTAAGCCTTTAAGAACAATACCGCCAGCTTTATTCCATTTAAGAAATTCATTAGCTGCAGCAGAGAAATCACCTTGATTTATTTTTCTAAGCAACGTAGATGATTTGAAGTTACCAATACCAAGATTGTATACGAAATCAATCAACGCGCAAATCTGGTTATTGCTGAGCTCTACTTTTACTATTGCTAGTATTTGATCAGCAATTGTTTTTACATATTTGCTTAGCCAGACTGTTTCTGCCTCTTCAGTCGTTATTTCATATGGACGTACATTGATAGTACGCCCATAACCAATTGTCAACACACCTGCAGGACATTTGTATGGTCTTGCACTAAAGCCTTCGTATTTTTTGATTAAATCAATTGCTTTTTCATACATAGCATTTGCCTTTATTCAAAATACAGTCTAGCAATCATATAAGATATATTATTTTGCTTGTCTGTACGCTTTACATAATAGAATATAAGAGTTTTGTCTTTGCTCTTTTGCGCTGAAAACGCTTTAGACAGAATTCGTCCGTCTGATAGCTCATCTTTAGTAACAGTAAGACCAATCTTATTAAGTGTAGCTACAAATGCAATTAAGCTCTTTTCGCTTAGCTCATTAACTTTATACTTTAGCTTATACTTAAGCTTTGCGTTTATTTGCGCAGCTGGCGATTGCATTGTTTCAGCAATATACGCAACAGCTTTATTGCTTGTTAGCATTGAATAGTTGTTGCTATCAAACAGTGCCTTCCAATCATCATCAATAAGCTTATTGTTAGGAATTGGCCTGAAAAGCTTTGGACTTTGAGGTGAACCAGATGAAGAGCTAGATTTTTTAAGTAGTGTAGTATACTGCTCTAGAGTGATGCATTTGCCAAGGTTAGCTTTTAATGATGATGAGCTAAATCCATTGCCGGGAATTATCAAATAGAACTTACTTTTAGCATTTGATACACTACAAAAATGCTGTTTCCATGCAGTGTATTGCTGTGGTTGTAGCTCAATAAACGGACCGTTTTCGAAGCTAGTAGAAACAAATGCTGTATGCTTTTCTAATGCACGCGCTTGCAGTAAGTCTCTATACGCATTAGATGTAGTACTTAGAATAGTCTTTGTAGTAGCAAGACCGCTATATGCATCACCAAATAGCTTGCCTTTTTCTAAAAGATCTGATAGAATATTGTTGGCTAAGCTTTGTTCGAGCTTAGTTACGAATATAACAGATAAGCAAAGTACACGTCCATTAAACACAACTTTGGTATATTTAAACGCGCAAACTGGTGTATTATCTTTGTCATATACACCGCAGAACTTAGCAAAATTCTTGTAAGTATACTTTACAGAATTATCTACGCTTATTGGTCGTGCTTTAGGATTTGTAGCTGTCATTGCCATAAAATAGTCATTTTGCAGCTTAAAGCTATCAGGCACTAGCGTAGACGCAAGCAGTCGTTTACTACTATTGATCTTCATAATATAAAGCGTTAATGGTTACTTATTTTATGAAATTAGAAAATATTTGTTTGCTTTCTTTCTACGCTAGTATAAAGCATTAAAGACTGGTCTGTTTTTTCATTTGTTATGCATTGCTGCGCGTTTATAAACCATGCTTTTACGCTTTGCATAGTATCAAATCGCATATATTCTTGTTTACGAATATATCCATCAATGCTTACTACGCTTAATAAGCATTTTTTATCGCAACAAAACTTATGTAATGCAAATAGCTGATCTAAAGTAGGAATGCTATCAACAGTTTCTATTAATGGTACATTAGTATTTGCATTAAATCTTATAGCTTTAGCATTATATAAGAACTGCAGAACAGGATATGGCTTATAAAAGAAATCAAAATAGTCAAATAATGATTCTAATGAAAAATTATCTTTATTGCTGCCAAAAAAACTAAAATGCATGACTTTATTGCTAGGGCTTGCACATAAGCCTAAATGTCGACCAGATAAATCTAGCATAGAGCCATCAGGTAAAATATAGCCGGCTTCTTCGTAAGATGTAGTTATTCCATAAAATCTTTTTGCAGCATCTATTATATTCATTTTACTCGTCATTCATTGCTAGCTTATCACAAAGCATGCATTTATCAGAATCTGCATAGCACATGTAATCTGCCGGATGTCCACATTTTAGAATTAGCTTTGTATTGTGCTCTATATCTTTATTCTTAAATCTATCTTCGATTGTGTATTGCGAATGCTGACCATTTCTAAATTGAACTAAGCTATCAGCTCTGTATACAATATTAAAAAGCTTATACCATAAGTCAATAGGCTCTTGCTTTTTAAACTTTATAAGAAACTTTAAGAAGTCAGATCTATTAACCATAAACCATGGCATAGCCTTTTTGATATCTGACTTTAATAGCTCTAAGTTTTTGAATGATTTCCAAAATACAGTAGTAGGATCTGTATGTTTTAAAAAAACTTCAGTATTATACTGATTACAAAAGCTTTTGAATGTAAATTCATCGTTTAAATATCGTTGTACTACATCTTGCGTAAGTATGATAGTTGTATTAATTCTAATCTTTGGGTATTTTTCATGAATTTTTTTCATATGAAAAATCCATGTCTCTTTCATTTTGCTAGACTTAAATCTACCAATACTATCATATGACGTTGTAATGTATACTTTATCTTGATTTTCTTTTAATATGTCTAGGCACTTATATAAGTCTGCTTGGTTACCGATAAGTAGTGACGCGCTAATCCAAGACGTAGTAATATCATTACTAGATAGCTTATCATTTATGAGCTTAATTAACTCAAAAAATTTATTACGAACATCTGCAGTATTAAGCTGTCCTTGAAAGAATTCACCGCCAATTAAAGATACATTACTATAGTTTTTTAGTATGCTATCATCGCTTATTTTATCTATAGCTACATTTATAGCATATAGTTTATCTGCAGTGCTAGTAAACTTATTTTGGTCACTTAGGTAGCAAAAGCTACATTGACAATTGCATTCAGGCCATAATTCAAACTGAAGCTGTTTTTTCATATCACAGATTATCTAAGTTTATAATCATACTATAGTTTTTGTTTATAGTAGCAACTGGCATTTTTTGCTTAGCAAGATTTTCATTTACTGCAAGAATATTAGAGCTATCGCTACCATTACTGCATAATATGTCAGATATGATTTGTTCTTGCTCTTCTTTTGAAAATTGTTTTATATACTCATTGAAAGACTCACCAATAAGCAAAAGTCGTTTATTGCTAGTGGTGTTTTTTAACGTATCTATAAATAGCGGGTTTAGTATAAGAGTGTCTAACGTGATTAGACTATACTCTTTAAATAGCTCTTTAAGCTTATCTATGCTAGTATATACAACGCATACATTTATATTATGCGATTTAACTAAAGTAATAACATTATTTAAAAGTTCGCTCATTTATAAATCTCCATCTATATTTTCTATATCGCAAAGCATGCATTTATTAGAGTCCGCATAGCATCTATATAGTATAGAGTGTCCGCAATCAGCTATAATATCTTTATCATCAGAGAGAATAGGCTGTTCTGCTAAAGTTTTGGCATCATTTCTTTTATGCGATTGTAAACCTGTATATTTGAATATCGCAGAATTTTTTGCAGAGTTTATAAAGTTAGAATAAACTTCATAGTTAGCATTTTTTAGATATGACAAAAACTGTATGAAATCTGATCTTTTAAAAAAGAAATCATTTAGCACTATACCAGTTTGGATTTTATGCGGATATAAAAATGCAAAATTGCAACCAGGAATTTCTTTTGCTAAAAATTCGTTAATATCAAATTGCTTGGCTTTCCATAGATTTATAAGATTTTGAGTTAAAATCATTTGAACGCCAACGGCATAGTTGTACTTGTCGCGTGCAGCAATAATATTTTTTAATACGCGTTTTTTAGCTGCTTCATTTTTAAATCTATACTTAAGGTCGTATGAAAAGTTAAGATCAATACGAGATAAATCAGTTTTACTAATTATTTTGTCTATAACTTCATACAAAAACGATGGCTCATATAAGCCATTCGTTACTGTAGAGTATCTAGCAGATTTATTTTCATCTGTTAAAACATACTCTATTATAGTATCAATAAGAGCTAAATACTCTAGCTGTACATCTCTATCTTTTATATAGTAGATTTCACCACCAAGTAATGAAATGCCGTATGGAAAGCTAGACCAATTAATATGCTTTATATTCTCTTTAATTGCTCTAATCCAGTATATCTGCTTGGTTTTATCATAAAAGTCTTTTTCTTTTATTAAGCAAAAATCACAAGAATTAGGACAATTTGGCCAAATACCATATTGAACCATTCTTTTTACTGAATTAACTTTTACCAGTTTATTAGAGAAAAAGTTTATAGTTTGTTCTGTCATCTGAATAATTCAACATCGTTATACATAGGAATATCAGAATCAATATATCCTATTTGTGTAGCATACTTTTTATTAGATATAGTATCAAAGTCTCTATATACTGTGCTAGTATTTCTGTCCGTAATTATAAAGAACTTTCCATTATTAGGAATATACAGCTTATTAGACATAAGGTTACGATTTAATAAGCGCTGCGCATCTACTGTTTCATCTTCTAGCACTGTTTTCTTAAGAAACTTTAAAAATGTGGATCTTTTTGGAAAAAAATCAGCCAATGAGTGCAGCTTATCTTTAAACGTATCTATACCTGTCTTTGGTTCTTCAAAATCTAGATCAATATCAAGCTCATTGCAAAAATCTGTTATGCTAAACTCATTATTAATAACAGATTGCATAAATGCTTCTGTTAAAATAATATCTACATGTATTTTAACTTCTGGATATGTTTTATGAATTTCTTTAATATTTTTTATCCATAAGCTTTTTGCAGCGTCTGTATGAAATCTATATAACGTATCATATGACGTGCATAATACTATTTTATCTAACGCATTTCTAGCTTTTGCATAATTTAAAAATTCAAATAAATCTGCTAAATTTTTTTGAATTAGCGTAGCAGCAACATAAAATCTAATAACTTGACTATTTGCAATTTTGTCCAAAACTATATCTACTGCTTTATAAAATAATATTTTTACTCTATCATCACTCAGCTGTTTATTAAAAAACTCTCCACCTATAAATCCAACTGTATTATACTCATTGTCTTCTTTTATATGTGGGATTAGAAACTCTAAATTAGAAACTTTATCGTCTACTTTATTATTTTTGTGTAAGCAAAACGCGCAATTATTATTGCAATCAGTCCATAGAGTATATTGAACGAATTTTTGATTATTCATTTAAAAAGAGCTCTTTAATATCGCAAATAAAACAAGTTCCAGATGTAGAGTACTTTTTGAAGTTTTCACTATGGCCGCATGATAAATCATCACAGCTGCAGTACTCAAACTGTTTTGTTGCTTTATTGTACTTATGCAAAAGCTTTTTTTGTGGCAAATCAAAATTTTTTATATAGCTGTATAAATAACCAGGACATTGCTTTTCAGCATGCGATAACGCTTTAAAAACTAAATTTCTATCAGCAGCAATAGATGTGTCATATACAATATACGGAATTAAGTTCACGTAAACTTTATATGTATCCATGAACTCTTTTATATTAAGCTTATCTTCTACAATGTAATTGCATACTTTTTGCGTTAATATAATGTTAATGGCAGTGTTTAATCTAGCATACTTATTCATTAAGTACTGCAAATTACTAAGCATTAGCTGCTCTGTATGCTTATTGAATCTACCATCTAGATCATACGATGACGTAAACTTTAATTTATTCAATAAGCTGTTACTATCTAACTGCTGAATTAAAAACTCTAGCGCATCTAATTTCTTATATATAAGATTAGTGTTAATGTATAGTAAGTCTATATGATTACTGCACATCTTGCTAACTATAATACTAAAAAATTTGTTTAGCTCTTGATGAATACTAGGAGAATCAAATACTTCTCCACCTAAAATAAGTACATGACTACCTTTTTTAAATCTATCAGATTCTATAAAAGATAAAGCAGAGCTTAAAGCACTTATCTTTTCTTGATCAGTATTATCTTGCTCTTTTTTTAAAAAACAAAACTTACAGTTATTACGACAGTTTGGCCATAATAGAAATTCATAAATCGGCTTTATGCTCTGCATCTTACTTACTCTGCTAATTTAGCTGGCGAAACAAAAAGGTTTAATAGCGCATCTGCAAGCTGCATCTTTTTTGCGCATTCTGCTAAATACATATATGCATCTTTAACTATATAAAGCTCGTTAGTAGAAAGTGTTTTGCATTTTGATAAAATGCCAGATAGAATAATAAAGTCAGAGCTTAGTATAATGCGCTTATATAGATATGGTAGCTCTACTGGTTGGTCTAAATACGTATATGCGGTTTTATGCGCAGACGACATAATAGATAAATAATACACACCTATTCTATTAATAAATTTCTCTAATGCAGCTTTTAACTCAAGCTTTACATCTAAGAACTGCTCTAAATCTTTAAAATGAATGAGTTCATGCGCAAAGAATGAATCATCAAACGCATTATACATTTTAATAAGATTAAGAATATTAAGAATAAGGCTAGAGTTAACTAAGTTATCGCATTCTAGCAAATGCTTATAGATTACAACTAGACTTTCACTAGACAGTCCTTTAAGTACAATATTTGCAGTAAGCATTTGCGTATTCTTAGAATACTCTTCTGCTTCATCTTTAATGATTTTATCTAATATACTAATAATAGTATCTGCATCTAGACGTTGATCAATAACTAATGTTTTTTGATCTTTAAAAGAGAGCTCAATATCATTTAAGCTGCTTACTTTTGTATAATTTGTAGAGTTATTCATATGCTTAAAACTTATAATATGCGATAAAAACAGATGTGCTAGAACTAGAACTAGAGCAAGAGCAAGAACTGCTAGAGCTACAGCTAGTTACAGAATACGAATATGTTATTGTTCTAACTCTAGATGTACCATTTATAAAAGAAGTCAATGACGTATTCATATCATTGACTTCAGCAGCGCTAGCTACATCACCAGACCATTGCGTTAGAATAGGAGCAGAACCACTAGAGCTAGAATAGATTCGTATAGGCCTGCTTGCAAACTCACTAGTGTAAAATGTGATAGAGCTAGAAATAAATGCAGCCATAGCATTAAAAAATGCAACTAATCCTCTAGCTGTAGGTTTAGCATTTATGTCTATACCTAGTCTAGATACATAGCGTTTAATATCATTAAGTATAGTTTGCTGTGATACTGATTGCGCGTATACTGGATTATTTATGCTAGCAGTAGTATAAATTGTTCCAGATATAGAAGCAACTCTAGTACTATACCAAGATGAATACGCATATGGAATATTATTGTTGTCCGTATTGCTATATAAAGATCGCGATAGCGTCTCTATAATTTGCATATATGTAATTTGAATATCTATCATAGCTTATAATAAACAATAAAAGCAGATGAGCTAGATGAGCTACAGCTTGTCATAGAGTATGAGTAAGATACATTATTTGCTTTATTCAAAGAACAAATAGACGAGCATAAACCATCTATAGCTTGATTTACCATGTCTGCAGTAACAGTTCCTTCTCCGTATTGTCCTTTTACTTGAGAAGAGCTTACATAGCTTTTTGTAGCAATAGCAGTGGATACACCGCCAACGTATGTAAGCTGATTTTCTAAAAAAACAGCTATTGCATTTATATAGTACAAAATGCCTTGTGTAGAAACTATTCTATTTGACGCAATGCCTTTACTGTTTAAAAAGTTTGTTAGCAGTCTTGTAAGAGTACTATAAGATACAACACCTATTGGTGTACTGTTTAAACGTTTTGTACAAACTGCTGGTGGATAGCCAGTATGAACATCACCAGCATTAACTCTACCTACTTCTATAGAATAACCGCCAGTCAAAGATCCAGGCAAATAATTTCCATCTACTGTTCTAGATGCAGACCTAATATATGTTAAAATACTATTATTTAGATCTCCATATGTAATAACTGAATTTACTGCTGGCATAATATTGCATTCACATAAAAAAGTTTTTTAGTACATGCGTGTTTTTCATTTTTATCTGGCGTATAATTAGAATAGACTTTGATTATAGGCTGCTTATATACGTCAGATAGAGAATACGGGTCTATATATGAAACTGTAGAACTTATCTTTTCTATATTATCTACTTTAAATGAGGTACCAATATACGGAGTGCTAGATGGTAGTCCAGTTTTTGAATCTACTTGTCTAAACAACGAAACGTTTGGCGCAGAAATACAGCAGTATAAGTCTAGTCCAAATACTACCAAATCTTGCTCATTAATTATAGCAGTATAGTGATCTGCATTATTTGAAAAATATAGTTTTATAGACATTTATACTCTCTTATAAATTTATATTGCTACGCTTAACTTGCTATTACCAAAGAGCTGATGGAAAATATCATTAAACGAAACATAGCACTTGCGATTACATAACTTAAGATGTACTTAAATGCGAGCCTTTTCTTATTAATAAGATTTAGAAATGCATTAAAGCTTTGACAATTTAATAGTGGTTCACTCATTATGGAACATACTAAATTGCCAAAGCTTGGCACTTATACGTATTGAATTACCTTGAATCTTATATTTTAAAAGACATCACCAGAACCAAGCGTTAGTTTAAATCCTGATTGCTTAGTCGCAAAGTACGCCTTAATTGCAGCCATATCTTTATCAGAAATGCTTGGCTTAAAAATAGGCATCAGCACATTCCAAAATTCATTAGCCATACATCTACGACGAATATCCATATCATCGCAGAAATATCTAATAAGCGGAGTAGGCTTATCATCGCACGGCGTAAGAATACGAGAAAAACGTTGCTCCGCTGTAGGAGCGTTACTCCGTGGTGTGCATTCAAACAAACAACTTGCTGAAGGTATATTTACACCAGTACTTAGCAGGCTAATATTTCCTACAATGATTTTTAGCTTACGCGTTCTGGCATCTTGAATGATACGATCACGCTCTTCTTTCTTGATGCCGCCATAAAACGCTTCAGCAAGCTTTTTACCAGCAAGCTTATTAACGGCTTCAACCTGGCTTTTAATAGCTTGAACACCACTATATGGAATTAGCACAATATGTCCATCTTTGACATCCTTAATAGCATATTCTGCAATTAGCTTTTGCCGTGCTTTGTCTCGTTCTAGTGGTCCTACTATATAAGCCCAAATAGCATTGCCTTTAATACGCTTGCTATACTGCGTTTTAACGACTCGTACTTGCGGTACTAAACGTTTAACATCTAGATTGATGAGTACACTACCAATAAGGTTATCTGCAAGAATGTATTTGCCGTCTTTACGATCAGGCGTACCAGACAGTCCATACTTGTACCTGCAGCTAAATGCTGATACAGTCTGAGAGAACCTATCTGCTGGCATAAAGTGTACTTCATCAATTATCATAACATCAAATTTGTTATAGATCTTACGAAGCAACTGCATGCCTTTTTCAGAATAAAATGTTTGTGGCGTAGCTAGACAGATGTCATATTTATCAGCATCTGCTTCTGTTTTACAGAAACCAATTCTAGACTTATCAATGTCTGTAAAGCCAGACTGTGTCTTAGAACCAATAAACGTCTCTAGAAAGCCATTCAGCCATTCGCGCTGGCTAGCAATAATGATAGTTTTCTTAGCTAGCTTAGAGATTAATGCAGTAGCAATAACAGTTTTGCCTGATCTTGGCGGTGCACAGATAACGCCATGCTTTGCTTTTAACGCAGCATCAATGGCTTGTTTCTGGTAATCGTATAGATTAGCAGTACAGTTAAATGGCTCAATAGGATGATTTTTATAATACTGCTTAAAATCAAACGATACACCAGCTTTACTTAGCAGATTGCTTAGTCCTTCTTTATCACCATATGGAGCAGTATAGTAATCATTATTGCCAACTCGTACTTTTTTGCAGAGTTCCATACCAGAGATGAAGCCAGCACAAGTTTCGCATTCAGGCAATAAACCGCCAGTTTGCTTGCGCAATTCCGAAAACTCGCACTGCTGACATGCTTTTTCTTCAAAGAAATAGAATGAATATTTCTTTTTGAGCTTAGATACTACACTCTTGCTAATGCCTTTTGCTGGAATAAAAAGCTGCTCACGCTCTTTAATAATGATATCTGGTACTTCAGCTGGAGAATCGAAATTCAATTCTAATTGTTTGTCACTAGCTTTAGCCATAACTTTATGTTCCTTATAGAAGTTCTTTTAATTCTCAGTTTTCTATAATCAACATTATACTGCACGCATATTAGATACAGTAATTTGCCAGTCTACATCTGCAAAGTGCGCTTTATCTTGCTTCAGTACAAGCTTTGCAGCATTGTATCCATTATAGATAACATGCTGTAGCTTATTACTACTAAAGTCAAGACCATCATCTGCTGTGTAAATACCACTTAGCGTGAAGTTTTGCGGCAGCTTTACGTCATTGTCGATAATGAACTGAATAAACGATGATGAAACATGCACAAGCTTAGTACCATCAATGGCCATCTTGTTGATGACTGAGAATACTGTTTGCACTTCATCTTTAAGATAAACGTTAGCAATAATCTCATTATTCGGTGTTGTAAAAGCAAACACACGATTATCGCTATAGTTAATGCATGCAAATAGCATTTTTTCAGTATTTGCATTAATAGCAGATAGAATCTTAATCATACAATTTTTCCTTTAGTTTCACTAAGCAGCTTCAAGCATTCTAGCATATTTTTAAGGCTAAATCCAGCTTGATCAATGTCTTTGATTAACGTATCGCATAGCTGAATAAAAGACTGCGCATTTTCTACATCTGAAATGTAGTTTTTCAGCACAGTGTCAATAAATGAGTTTCTTGCAGCTTCAGTTGTAAATGCTCCACATGGCTTAGCATACTTGGTGTAAATGTACTTACGAATAGAGCCAATAGCTGCCTGCATAAGCGAAATATGCAAGCTAGCTTTTACACGTAGCTCTACCATTCTAGATCTAAAAGATAGATCCATAGTAGTTGCGTCTACAATAGCTTGAGGCGAATATTGTTGCTTATCATAAATCGTTCTAGACGTACGAGAAGCATGCAAAGACAAAACTTCTTTAATATCTTCTTCTACTTTAAGCTTAGACTGCTCTAACTTGATAATACGTCTAAATTGCAAGTATTCTGGATCTTTTCTAATTCTATTAAGCAAGCTGCTGCCGCTGCTAGAATCGTCATCATCTGTAGTTGTTCTTAACGCCATATTATTTTACTGCTCCTCTAAAATAAATTCCATAGCTGATGACATCTTGCATGAAATCAAAAAGTCAACTTTAGGCGACGTATAGACAGACATAAACTGCTGTTTAAATACTAAGTTTAAATCAGACGGCATGGCTGCTTTAGGCGTAGCGTATAGCACAGCGTATGAGCTTTTTGCATCTACTTTTTGCGCCTGTGTTGGCATAATAATATAACCAATTATATTGTCAGCAGATACATTGCAAGACTCATGAATATTATATACTGTACACAAATCTGTTGTACATAGACAATCACCAATATACGCAGCACGCTCAGCATCATCTGTAGTAGCATTTGCTACGTTTTTAGTAAGATATATAATAGCAGTCTTTTTACTTGCACCATCATTTAACTTGATTTTGTAGAAATAGAATGGCGCTATATTAGAATATGTAATGCTTTGCATAGCTTATCTATTAAGAGCGATTACTGAGTAACAATCATTTTTGCCAGGTACTACAATAAAGCCCATATCTGCGTTGCATTTGATAATAGCATCAGATTTCTTATCAACCTTAGAAAGTGCTTCTTGAAAATACTGCTCATCAATCTTAATATCTAAACTGCCTTCGCTGCAGCCAGTAAACAGTGCATTAGCGGTGCCATTAGCAGATGTCTTAGAGATAATAGTCTTTTTAGTATTTGACTTGATAATAAGTTCACCACGCTCTTTAGTTGCTAGTGCTTTACAGTTACCAAACAATGTATTCAACTCTGCAATTGGAATAGTAATTGTTGGCGCTTCTGATGACATAAAGACATCAATACGAGACTGCAGCTCATCATACGGTAAATATGCATCTGTTGCAGGCAAGCTAATATACAAAGAGCAAATATTATTCTCTGCATGTACGTAGCTCTCTTCTGCAATTAGCGTAAATTCTGCGCCTTTAAATGTATTGAATAGTGATACAGCAGATTCTACAGGAATAGCAAACTCGATCTTACTATCTGATGCAAGCTCTGCCGTCTTTATGAATGAGATATGATCTCGAGCATAGCATGCAACAGTTGTGCCATCAGAATCAATGCTGACAGCAACAGGCATAATCGGTGAAGTAAGATTCGGTGTAAGTGCAACCAATGAAATTGCAGATTTTAGCCAGTTGCTTTGCTCAACAGAGATTTTTACAGAGTCTGCATTTGGCTTAGCTACAGGACTATATGCAACGTAGTCTACAGACGCAAGATCAATCTTGTAGCCTTTAGACTTAATGCTTAAAACAGTATTCTCATACGTAATGGTAATAATGCCAGCACGACCAGAGCACGCAGACTGTAGCGTATCTAGCATTACACCAAACTCTGCATTACCTTCAATACTCTCTGTAGGCACAATTGTATTGATTGTACTTAGCTCTGCTCGAGACTCTATACTAAACGTACCATCTTTACATGCGACATTTACAGAGCCGCTGTACGGCGCTGCTGCATGGTTAATGACTTGAATTGTATTTAGCAGAATTTTGCTATCTACTGTAATAGTAGCAGAATTAGAACTCATCAGATTGTCTCCTTGTATTGGCAAGCAAGCGTATTAACTATTTTATTTATAAAACCTTCGTTGTTTCATCCCTTGACTTAAGTCAAGGGTAGTTCACAAAACCAATATGTATATTATACACTATCTGTGAACAGATGCTAAAAAGCCACAGATATTTCTACCTGTGGCTTTATTTGCTTATCTCATTATGAAAGATTAGCGAGCAAGCTTAAGGCGCTTAGCAGCATTGATCTTTACAGCGCGTGCAGCAGCAACCTTCTTACCTTTGTTCTGAAGAATGCTCTTTCTGATATAGAAGTTATCAGAAGAAACATCTTCTAGCACATCACAGAGCTTCTGCATATCCTTAAGATACTTAGCATATTCATCAATATCTAAAGAAGCGCCATTTGAGGAATGCGAAATAGAAACCTCACCAGACTTATTATCGAAGCTAATATCAGGCTGAAGACCTTCAAATCTATTCGTACGATAAAGATCATAGCTAGCAGCAATCTTGCCGTTAATTGTGTACTTGCTGCTGTCTTCATTCTCTTCAAGCGTATAGCCTAAAGCTTTGAACTGATCCTGATAACGCTTAGCATCACCTACAAATAAAAACATAATAAAAACCTATGTAAAATAAGTTATAACGAATTTAATACTATTAAATTAGCTGGCTGTTAGCTGCAGCTTCACTGTAATATTATACATAGATTTGAGCGAATGTACAATAAGCATGAACTTCTGTACGCCTTGCGCTACATCTTGCTTTAGCTTCATGACTTGCAATTCGCTTGGTAGTGTAGACAACGTTTTGTCTGTACTGCTTGATGCTTCTAGCACAGGCGTAATTAAAGCTGTTTTTATTCCGGCAACGTTATCAATTGGCACTAGCTCTGCGCGTATTGGCGTATCTTGAAGATTGCGCTTAGCAAGAGATGCGTAAAACATTTTTAGCCAATCTGTAGATACATAGTCATACTGCTCTTTGAATCTAGATAAAGGCAGCTTAAGGCACCAGCTGATTTCATGATGCGCTTTCTTGTCTATTGGTAGTTCTGCAGACTCATCAAAGTTTTTCTTGTACGCATTTTCATAATCAGCACTTGTATCCATAGTACCAGTTAATACGTATTCAAATATTGCAGAGTCATTTAGATTAAGCGCACCAGACTTTATGCTTATCCATCTAGAGACGTATTGTCGCTGCTGGCTTTCAGCAGAAATAAAGTTCTTTAGTGTAAATCGCTTATTGATTTCATGCTGCTTGTACACTATGGCAAGATACTGCGCATTTCTAGTCTTATTGTCTCTGCCAATTGTCGTGTGCTGCGTGACACAATCTAGCTGTACAGCAAAACCATCTTGCCATAGCTTATATTTGCCAGACTTCATAAACATCGTATACGCAGTCTGGACATATCCAAGAACACGTCCAGACTCTAGAACAAGCACCGGTATAAGATGTTGAAAAACTGGCTTTGCCAAGTCTTTTGATATATCAATCATCGTTGCATTCTTTTATTATAGCAAAATACAATCGTGTATTTTTCGTTTCTGGCGTATCTTGCTCATTTGTTGCATTAACAAATACAATCAGCATAGCTTCAGGAATCTTATCAACAGCGCCTAAAATGCATGGATTAGCAAGATCAGTTTCTGCTGTGTCTTCAATATGCTCTACTTTGCATGGCAAAACCATGTTGTTTTGTACTGTGTTCTCACCATTTTTAAGATTGATGAGTACAGTAAGTTCTTTAGCACTTTTAGGCGATATCAGCTTATCAACAGACAAGATTTTGACATCATCTGGCACTACAGTTTGCGCAACACGATCATCTATACGAAAAGAAATCTTGTATGACATTTTATATCCTAATTGCTATCTATTATATCAAATTCTTCTAGTCTTCTTCTTTTGCTTTCTCATGTGACTTAATTATATACACAATTTCGAATGATGCAAAGCCACTAGCTTTAGCAACTTTTTCTACTTTGCTCATATCTTTTCTAGCAAGTATACATGCCTGTCGCAATGCTTTTGCTTGCTGGTCTTTACATAAGACAAGTAGCGTAGCTAGCTTTGCAGAAGACTCCAATTTACTGATTAGAGCAGTATATGATGTATCGCCATAGAAGTATGAAATAATTTGCTTTTGACTTTCTTTTCTAAGCGCATATGGCGTAATCTTGTACAACGCAGTCTGAATACCGTTAAGAAAAGAGTACGTAGTAGCAGATTTTAACACTTCTTGCAGCGTTAAGCTACGCGTTTTGAGAGCTTTTTTCTTTTTGCTCAGTCTGTTCTCTTTGGCTTGTAGCAATGCTTGCTTTAGCGCATTTCTAAGAGTTAAACCGGGATAGAGCTTACGGCTAACATTAGATTTTGCTAATGCAGGTTGGCTGTCGCAGATAATCTGTATGCCTGGTGCTAAATTATCAAGACGACCAGCTCTATACAAACCATCTATTACATATACAGGCATAACCTTCAGCTTATTCTCTACATGCTTAATCTGATTATACTCTTTGCCATAGACTGTATAACTGATATTCAAGTCATTTAGCGATTGACATACTTCTAAACAAGACTTGTGGTAAATTCCAAAAATACCGTACATCATAGGTCGTCTGGATGTCCTTCAATAATACGAGATGTGCCTTCACGTAAAACAGTATAGCATCTAGAGCCAGGATATGCATCGCGCCTGACTGTAATGACAACAACTGATTCTACGACGTTAGTCAGTTGCTGCAAAATCTTAAAGAATGCAGCAGCTGTTTCAGTAGATAACGCGCTGTCTGGCTCGTCTAGAATTAAGCAATTTGGTCGCTTATTCTTAGGCACAAAAGCAATCAAAGACAGCACTAAGATTAAAGTAAAGAGTCTAGATTCTGCGCCAGAAAGCTTACGTACGTCAGATACTAGCAATCGCTTGCCAGATTTTCTAGTGCAAAGAATACTGATTTGAGAAGAGTCCCAGTTAAGCTCGAACTTATAGTCTTCATTAAAAACAACAGCAGCATACTTATTGACAAGTGTCATAAGCCGTGTGCCAATCATTTGAACAATTCGCTTTTTAAGCGTTTTGTCTTGAAACAGCTCTACAAGATATTCTAACGGCTTTACATCTTTGAGCTGCTCTTGCATGTTAGAAAGTTGCTCATCGATCTTAACTAGCTTTTCATAATTAATTTTGGCAGCTTCAAATCGAGTACGTAGTTCCTGGTACTTAGTAGAGGCTTCTGTGTACTTAGTAAAAACGTCTTTGTCTATTGTCTTGTCTTCGAGATTGAAATAATCTTCAATCTTTTTGGCATAATTATAGATTCTAGCGTAAAAAGAAGCATTTTCTTTAGCTTCTTCTAACTCAGCGTCTACTTCGTCTTTGTCATACTTATTACCAGTAAATGACTCTGGTTTTTCAGGTAATGCACGCAGATGTCTGTACACATCTACATATTTTTCATATTTTTCTGCTTGCTGCTTAGCAGATTCAAGCTTGCTTTCATTTTCATCATTCTTTTCTTTAGCAGCTTTATACTGTTCGTACTCGTCTAAACTATAAGAATACACCTGAATCTGCTTATACTGCTCTTCTAAATGAGCAACAGCAGATTCTAGCTCAGGAATATTTACTTCAACAGCTTGTCCACACGTTGGACATGTTCCTTCACCAAAGATCTTAGCATTTTTTAGATTGTTTCTAGCAGTAGCAAGCTGAGACTTAACTTCATATAAATCACCATCAATATGCTCTGGTTTTTCAACAGCTTTAATGGCTTTAAACTCAGCAATCTTTTGCTCTAAATCTTCTACTTGCTCTTGCTTAATTCTGTGCCGACGAGCGCCTTCTTTTGCACGTTCAATATCGCAAGACTTCTCAAATTCAGTCAATGCATCATATGCTCTATTATATGCAGAGCTATAAATCTTATACTCTTCATATGCATTAACATCTGCTTGCTTTTGTTTTACTTTTGCTAACGCTGTTTTAGCAGCATTACATGCAGATTTAATGCTGTCTTCTGATGTAAAGCCAAGTTGCTCTAGCTTATCAATGTCAGACTTAATAACTGTTGCAAACTCTACTAGCTGCTGACGCATTTTCATTTCAAGCATTCTCTGCTCGAGCGAAGCAACATTTTCAGCAGCAAGCTTCCTTTCTTCATTAAGTGCAATAAGACCTTCTCTATCTAGTGTATCTTGCTTAAGGAGATTATACGCAGATTTAAGAGAGTTGTAGGACTCACGAACAGCAGCAAGCTTATTTAACTCTGCCAAGTACAGTTTACGTTCAGCATCAACTTTGTCTAAGCCAAAGAACTTAGTGAAAAATTCTTTGCGCATAGCAGTAGAACCCATGACTAGCGGATGCGGTACTCTAGAATCAATATGGACAAATGTCTCATATTCTTCCATAGAAATCGGCCAAATTGATTCAATAAACTGCTTAGGACCTTTCTTGCCAGTCACAAACTGCTTATCTTTGCCGTTTTCTTTAATAATATACTTGTTATTCTTTTTAGAAATCAAGTACTTATTATTTGCATCGTCTTCTAGCAGTACTTGCTGTAGTCCAGTTGTAAGTCTATCTTGCTTAGAACCAACAACTGGCTCTTCATACAGCACTTCAGATAACGCAGAAAACAGCAGAGATTTGCCAACCCAATTAGAGTTCTGCGAGTTCTTACCAGATGTTCTATTAAGACCGTATATAACGTTAATGCCTGGTTTAAACTTAAAAGATGCCTTCTGCTCGTATGGTCCAACGCCTTGCAGTGCTAGTCCTACAACTCTCATTTTATCTCCTTGATTTAGCAAATAGCTTAGCTTCTAATTTCGTACATACTTTGCTTGATATTAGTAATAACGCCATACGCGAAAGCTAGGCACAGCTGCTGACGGCTATTAGTAAGAGGCTTTTCGCCAGTTACATATGCTTCTAGCTCTTTAAGCGTCAAGCGCTGGCAGAAATCATTATGTTTTTCATTCTTAGGCTTATACTCGTTATTGACATATTTCGTGTTTTCAATAATCTCAGGCATGTAGTCTATGCCTTCAATAATCAGCTTAGGATTATTAAGACCATTTTTTGAGTTCATATACACAGTAACCATGTAGCCAGCAACAGCAGCGCTAGCTGTTTTAGCGTAAGAAAATTTATACGTATCTGACGTCTTAATATTTTCTTTATTGCTATCGTTTTCAGCGTAGTCGTAGACCTGTGTAGTCATCATTTATTCTCCATAAGCTTAGTAATACAATTATACGCGCAAGTTGTAAGCAAAAGATCGGTGCTATTGGCAAAAGTCATAACTTCTGACTTTAACTTGCATAGCTCTGCATTAACAGCAGCGAAAGCGCCTAGTGGCTGTGGACCAACTGCTTTCTTGCACTGCAGATTCTGACTAGAATGCCATACTTTAGACGATTTTTCACCTTGCAGCACAGCTGAGTACAGTAAATACGAATTAAGTCGAATAACAGCATTGACAAAGCTAAAAGAATCAGCAGATACTAGTACAGACTTACAGCACTTAGCATATTGTCCTGTATAGATGCCAACAAGATAGTCAATTGCTAGCTGATCTTCTGCAGAGTCAATAGTAGAGATAACGCTAGACAGATTTTCTTCAGAGAATTGCTCAGGCTTTTCTTTAAGGCCATTGTAATACTGCTGGCATGCTTCAATAAGCTGTGCAAGCGTACGCATTTCTCCATTAGAATTCATTACGATCTTCTTGAGCAAACGATGTCCTTCAGTCATCATATACGTCATTTGCTCGCCTTTGCAGATGCGAATAGCTTGCTTTAGAAGATCTTTGTTAGATGGCAGCTCTAGATTGATTTGAACACAACGATTTGCCAGCGCTTTATATTGTCCAGTCTTGAATTTCTGCGGCTCCATAGAGCACAAAATCCACACAGTATCTGCGCTTGGCTCTTCAATCGTTTTAAGCGCACATGCTAGTGCTGGACCAATCAGTGCCTGCGCTTCATCTAATACGATTACTTTCTTTTTTCCATAAATTGAACGATGCTTAGAAACGCGAGCAAGCTCACGAATATCATCAATCGACCTAGTATCCGCAACGTTAACTTCAATGTAGTCACTTGACGCCAGAGTTCCTGTTCCGCCGTTAAGATCAGATGCAAATGCACGTGCCAGAGTTGTTTTGCCTACGCCAGATGGACCAGTAATAAGCAATGCATTTGGCAGATTGCCAGATTCTACAATACCTCTGAGACGAGTAACAGCATTTTCATGTCCAATAATCGTCTTAAGTGATGTAGGACGATATTTAGTGTGCAAAGCAGTAGTATTCATGTTTATTCCTCGTCATCAGCAGCGTTTACAAAATGAAGCGCTTTATCAAGCTTCTTGTATGTTCTAACTTGCTGCTTAAGCTGTGCTAAAACAAACTTTTCAACTCGATCTGCAATCTTTTGCCAAGATTCTTCACTTACTGCTTTTTCACTTTGATATTCTGCTTCGATAACGAGCGGTTCAAACTGACGGATTTGAACAGTTTTAGTAACCTTATAACGGAACGCCATTTATTCTCTCCTGAGCGACGTTGATGATAGGAAACAGATTTTCAGACCAATGATCTTTAATCCACTTCAGTGTTTCTTTATGCTTGTTGCTTGCTGTAGAACCGCATGCAGTGCAGTACTGATTACCACATGGCTCTGGTTCAAGCTCCATAAACTCTTCAAATGTACTAATACGCAGAAGCTTGCTTTTTAGCTCTCGTTGGTACTTCAAAAAGTCAAATGTTTCTTTTAATACCTTACTATCTATGCTTTCATGATAAAGTGCGTATTTCGTAGGCGCTTCTTTTGCAATAAAGACAAGATAAACATCTGAAACTGTCATCTTATACTGCAGCTTACATAGTAAAGCGTATGATCTGATTTGCAGCTGATAGTTCAATCCAGGATTTGCAGCTTTCTTTTCTAGATTAAGCAGACTCGTTGTCTTATAGTCAACGATCGCATACTTGCCATCTTTTTCTAGAATAGTGTCAATATGTCCATGAAAGCCTTTGTAGTGAATAGCAAGCTCTTCGTATGAGAACTGTGCGTGTTCACAGCTTGGACATTTGCTTGGCTTTTTGCATGCTTCTATTACTTTGCCACAATTATTGCACTTCCAGCTACCAAACATATCAGACGTTGCCAAAGGCATAAACGTCTGCATGCAGTGATGGATAGTCGTACCAACGTCTAATGTAATCATGCTGGCGAGATTTTGACGTAAACAGCCACCATTTATCGTTTGCGATTCTATCCATTCTTTAATGAAGCTAGTAGAGCAAATTGGCAGCTGTGATGGGTGTACATTAAGTAGCCTATCATAGCTTAAGTCTGTGTATCTAGTTGTCTGATGCGCAGCAGCTAGCGTAGATTTTAGCAAATCTGTGAATTCCATAATTTTATACCAGCGTGATGCATTTATATCAATATTTATAACCTTTGAGCTAATAAAATGCTTGTACAACTTACTAATTACGGTGTATCGGTGCTCCAGAACACTAAAAAGCCGATAAATATAAAGAAGTATGTGCTTGGCTCTTCTGTTAATTATACACCGTCTCTTGCAGCAGAAGGTATTACCGGAGAGAAAGTTTACGAGAACACGCCAACTACACCGATTGCTGTTAACGCAAACGTCGTTAAGTACATTTGTGCAATGGGTTATGAAGTTGGCAATTTTTCTTTCGGCGAAGTTGCTTTCTACGATGATACAGGCGCATGCGTAGCAGTTGGTGTAGCAGACGAGCTTATTGACAAGAAAAAGTACGTAGACAAGAAGACAGGAAACTCTATTGTTCTTGATCTCTACCTGTCGATGGTAGATGGCAATTATGACATGTGGATTGATGATCTGCGGTCTGACAATGAGTTCAATTTGCCAGTATGCGGATCACCAGATGCGCTGCCGCCTGTAGATCAGTCTTCATCTAACTTCTATATCATTACTAATGCCGGTCGTGGTCAGTCTTCGACACTCTGCTACGCTGGCATGAATGGTATCTGGGATTTTGACTGCTATCAGTACAAGAATAGCCATGAGTTTGTCATTACCAAATGCACTGCTGGCGCTGTTTATATAAATGCTAGCAAGCTGACAGATGAAGACAAGAATCTGCTGCAACCAGACTACACTGGCCAGCTCATTCTTCAGTTCATCGATGGACCAAATACATCTATCTGCAGAAACATTGCATCATTTAGAGTAATGAACGGCGAAGGCATTCTTTCGTTGTATACTCCGATGGCAACAATTGCAGACATTGGCAATACTATTCGTGTATACAGTCGACAGCTGTTTTCTATTTCTGATGTCAACTTGCCTATTGCAAATAAGCAGTCTCTTGGCGCTGTTATTATTGGTGATGGTATTAGCGTAACGCCAACTGGTGTTATTTCTGCAGATTTTCCTGTAACGTCTGTCAATGGTCAGAAAGGCGATGTAGAGCTGCATGCAAGAGATATTGAAGATCTTGCAGACGTCGCATTGTCTAATGACTATAATGATCTTGACAATAGACCTAGTGAGTATTTGCTGCCAATAGCGTCAGATTCTACACTTGGCGGCGTTAAGATCTCGCCTACGTCTAATATTGAGATCTCTGATTCTGGCTATATAGATCTTAACTTCACACCTGTTAAAACTGTCAACAGCCAACGTCCTGATCCGGGCACTGGCAACGTGAAGATTAAGTTTGAAGATAATATTAGTGGTCTTATTTTCCCGAAAAGAGTATATGCAAGATCAGAGCTTAACAATTATGCGTCGTCTGGCTTATTCTTTGCGCTTGCCGCTGAATGTAATACAATGGTACATCGGCCTGACTTTAATTTCGTCAGTGATGCAGTTCTAGAAGTATTGCCAATTGGTGAAGGGTATGAAAATGGTCCATGCGTACAGCGAATTTGTACAGACGGCGCTGTATTCGTACGACAACGTCGTTCAAACGGCAGCTGGACTGAATGGTCGAGATTCTTAACAACGCAGTCTGCACCACCAGCAACAAATACCACGCCAGGTCTTATTACCATCGGTAAGGGTCTTTACAAGTCAGGCGAGACGACGCTTAATGCAGACATGTTGTCTGTGTTTGGTAAGAAAGGCAATGTAGACCTTAATGATGATGAATGGAAAGTAGAGCTTGGCGGTCTGTTTAATACGTATGATGGTTTGCCACAGCTTACAGACGACAGCACTACGCCATCAGAAGCAAACAGAGAAGAGCTTCAGCAGCAGTTTGGTAGAGTTCACTGGCGTCAAATGACGTATGGTGGTCTATACTTTGCTGGTGACTGGGATTCTAGTACTAATGCATTAGCTAGAGACCCGAAGCAGAAGCTGCTAGCTAATGGTCGTATTACTCATGTTAAGCCAGAATCTGAGCAAAAGAGTATAGACAAACGTGTAGACTCTGACTACTTGACATGGATGGCTAGTGGCTGGGTAGTACGTGTATCTGTCGGCTCGCGTAATACGTTAAATCTAGATGGCATTACTCGCTTTAATACAGGTGACTTGCTTATTTCTATTAACGGTTTCTGGCGTACATTGTACGAAAATAAAAACGTACTAGCATCACCTAAGAAATATGGTTTTGTTTATCTGGACCAAGCAACTAAAGGCACATACGGCCGAGCAATTGATTGCACTAATGGCTCTTTAGCAATTACTGATACGCCTAGAGCAAACTCTAGCAATGGCAACATTGATGCTTTGCATATAAGAATTGCGTCTGTCGATGGCGGCGAATTTTAATAATATTAGCTGTAAAATAGCTTATTTTGTTTGTCCTTTTATAGTATAAAGCAATATGAGAGTACAATTAACTAATTATGGCGTTAGCAAGATTAACGAATTGCAAGCGCCATTAGAGATCACTAAGTATGTCTTAGGCTCTGAGTCTGCATATACGCCTGAGATGGATGCCACTGGCATTAAAGGCGAGGAAGTATACACAAGCGCTCCGACGTCTATGACGATTGTCAACGCAAATGTGTATAAGTATCAGATTGGCCTAGACTATGCTGTTGGCAACTTTAATTTTGGTGAAGTTGCGCTGTACGACAGCAGTAACAAATGCGTTGCTGTTGGCGTTGCTGAAGAAATTATCTCTAAGATTAAGACTAGCGGCTCAAGTGGTGGCAATTCTGTCGTTCTTGGTATCTACTTGTCTATGGTATCAAAGAACTACGCTATGTGGATTGACACGCTAGCATCTGACAATCAGTACGCTGTGCCTATTCTTGAGTCTGTTGACAGCCTGCCTTCAACATCTAATTCATACCCTAACTTCTACTCTATTAAGAGTGTATCGCCGTCAATGAGCGGCGTGCTTGCTTATGCTAGTAAAGATGGCTTGTGGTACTTTGATGCATACGCATTTGCTAATCAGATTGCGCTTACTGTCAAAGAAGCAACAGCAACGTCTATCAAGTTCAGTACTGAAGGCTTGACAAATGATCAGATTGCATCTGCTCTGTCTATCCAGTATCATGGCGATAAGATTGTAGAGTTTACATCGGGCGAAGCATACTCTATTTGCCGTAATGTTAAGACTGCAAACGTTTTAGGCAAGAATGCTGTATTCAGCTTCAACACGCCGCTTGCTAATGTGCCTGTTCCTGGTGATACATTCTTAATCTTTAGCCGCAGCAGTGTATCAACAAATGTTGTAGATATTCCTACTGCTACAAAAGATACGCTTGGCGTTATAAAACCTGGTGAAAATCTAGCTATTAGCATTGATGGCACGCTTAGCGTAGATCTGCCAAAAGAACGTATTCTAGAAACACTAGCGCCGTTTAATGAAAGTGGTGAATTACTGCAGCTTTCTACACAAGGCGATGAGCAGATTGCTGGTGCCGACGGCAATGACTTTTCAGGCGCTCGTGTTAAAGCACGTCAATTAACATATGGTGCACTGTACTTTGCTGGCGTATGGGATGCTGTAGATAATGTTGCTAACCATATAGCAGGTCAGAGCGTCAAGCCTAATGGTCTGTTCTCTGTAAAGGTTGGTGAAGACAAGTATAAAGAGTGGAAGCCGCTTGGCTGGATCTTCCGCGTAGAACGTGCTGGCACTGTTGCTATTGACGAGCTTACTGAATGCAACGCTGGCGATCTTATCGTTTGTACTGACGCAGGTTGGATTTATCTTAATGATAAGACTGAATTCGTTAAGATGCCAACAACTGATGGTTTTGTCGTCATCAAGAATGGTAAGTCTGTTGCATACACGATGAAGCCTGCTGCCGATGGCGGATTAGTCATGACAGAATCAGATGATGGCATGACATTTGGTCTGGCAGAAAGCGGTGTTGAAGCCGGCGTATATGGCTCATGCGTAGAAGTTGATAAGTTTGGTCGTGTTACCAATATATCTGGCATTATTTCTGCTGGTACGTTCTAACTAAATTTTATTATATAAAAACCAAAAATGCTGCAATAATTTTGCTGCAGCATAATTTTTGTAAAATCAACTGGCGAATAAAGATGGATCTAAAATACCAAAATCTTTTTTCTACGTCTACAGGTAATAAGCCGACTACGAGCAATCTCGTACGTGGTGAAATTGCGCTAAACCTGTTTGATTCTAAGATGTTCTTCCGCAAGGTTACCAATCCTGCTGAAGAAGCTACTGATACAATCGTTGAAGTCGATCTCACTCCGGCGTCTCTTGCTAAGCTTACTGATGTTCAGCTTAGCGAACTTCATAATGGCAATGTTATCGTTTGGGATGGCACTAAGTGGGTTAACAAGGCTGTTGACTCTACGCTAATTTCTGACTTTGTTGCCAAGGTTGAAGAAATCATTACTAGCAAGGTTGGCACTCAACTTCAGGCACATTCTGATCAGCTAGATAAGGTTGCTGCTCTTGCTGATGAAGGTCTTGTCTTCCGTAAGGCTGATGGCACAATTCAAGGCATGACAGTTGAGGCTGCCGATGCTTCTGTTACTGTTGCTACTGATGCTGAAAACAAGAAGGTTACTGTTAAGCTTCCTGCTACAGGCACGGCTGGTTCTTACACTAAGGTTACAACTGATGCTCAAGGCCGTGTAACTGCTGGTGAAAATCCGACCACGCTTGAAGGCTACGGTATTACTGATGCTCTCAACATCGCTGGTGGTACGCTTACTGGTGTTACGAAGTACAGCGCTGATGTTGCTGAAGTTGGTTACGACGAAGATACTCTTGTTGCTAAGAAGTACGTTGATAAGAAGGCCGCAGAAGCTGCTGCAGCTGAAGTTAGTGGCAAGCAAGGTGAAACTGTCAAGCTCATTAACAACAAGCTTGAAGTTGCTTCTGGCACTGGCAATGCTGGTAAGGTTCTTACTGCAGGTGAAGATGGTCAGGCTGCTACATGGCAAGCTGTTGACTTCAGCAATTTCGTAACGCTTGATGGCGCACAAACCATTGCTGGTGTTAAGACCTTCTCTGCTACACCTAAGATGACTGCAGCACAGACGCTTGCTTCTGACGAAACAGAAGTTGCTAAGCTTGCTACGCTTAAGGATGAAATCACGTATGATGAGCAAGCTGCAAGTGGTGTAACGCTTGCCGTTGGTGGCATTAAGAAAGGTGATAAGCTTGACAACATGACGTTTAAGGAAATCATCACCAAGCTCTTCTATCCGTACGTTGCTTCTTCTGATGTTCGTCTTACAACGAATCCTGCAGCTGGTGTATTTGAAGCTGGCTCTACTAAGTCAATTACTTACGCTACTGTGTCTTGGAATGCTGGTTCTACACAGGTTAAGAAGGCTGAAGTTCTTGTTGGCGACACAGTTAAAGGCACAGCTCAAGTTTCTGCTGGTACAGGCATCAAGGTTACATTTGATGCTCCTGAAAGCCTTGGTGCTGCAGGCACAATGACCTTTACTGCTCGTGTGACCGATGGCGGTGCTTCTCCGATTTCTGGCGGCAGCGCTTCCTTCCAGTTTGTTTATCCGTTCTATCACGGTGTTCTTAACTCTGATACAGTTGATGAAGCTGCTGTTAAAGGCTGCATCAAAGACGTGTCTGTTAAGTCTAATAAGACGTATTCATACGATACGGCTGGTGCTCAGAAGAAGTGCATTATTGCGTTCCCGGCTAACTACGGCACTATTAAGTCTGTTATCGACCCGAACGGCTTTGAAAACGTCGACAAGTTTGCCAAGCAGACGTTTACGGTTACTGGTCTAGACCAAACTGCACAGAGCTATAACGTTTATGTAGCAACGCTTAACGTTGAAAACATGGCGCTTACATTCAAGTTCTAACCGTTTGCTACAAGGAAGATTTATAAATCATGGCTAATATTAACGAATCTATCAAACTAGCATCCGGTTTTCTGCTTAAGAATGCTCCGGTAGACCTTAAGGCTACAGCTGCGACAATCAAAGAACGTAACAGCTACGTGGCTACAGGTGCTAACGTTCTTTATAAAGGTGCTGTTGTTTACGTTGAAGCAGATAATACCTTCTACGTATACACTGGTGTTGAGCCTACTGAAGATGACTACAGCGCGTGCTTTAAGCCGCTCTTAGATGGTCTTGCTACTGATTCTACAGTTGTTAAGATTGCTGGCGCTCAGACGATTAGCGGTGCTAAGACTTTTTCTGAAGTCATTACTGCTAATAAAGGTCTTACAGCCGCTGGTGATTCTATCAGTGTTAACGGCAAGAAGCTCTCTAGCCTTGCTGCTCCTACAGCCGATACAGACGCTGCTACCAAAGCATACGTTGATGCTCTCAAACAAGGTCTAGTTGTTAAGTCACCTGTTCGTGCTGCAACAACGGCCAATATTGATGCTACGTATGCCAATGGCACGGCTGGTGTTGGCGCTACGCTTACTGGTGCAGCTAATGGCGCTCTTGCTGCTATTGATGGCGTTACACTCGCTGTTGGTCAGCGTGTCTTAGCTAAGGATCAGACAGACGCTAAGCAGAATGGTATCTACGTTGTTACTAAGATTGGTTCCGGTACAGAAGCTTTTGTGCTAACTCGTGCGTCTGACTTTGACAACTCTGTTGAAGGCTCAGTACAAGGTGGTGCATACTGCTTCATTCAAGAAGGTACTGTAAACGCTGATTGCGGCTACGTTTGCTCTACTGATGGTGCTATCACGTTAGGCACGAGCAACGTTACGTTCGTTCAGTTCTCTGGTGCTGGTCTTATCACAGCTGGCAATGGCTTAGTTAAGGAAGGTAATACACTTTCTGCTAAGGGCATTGCTAACCAGATTACAGTTACCGAAGGCGGCATTGGTATCGATCCTAAGTATCAAGAATCTATTACGAAGCTTGGTACAATTACGCAAGGCGTGTGGAATGGTACAGCTGTAGATGTTGCACATGGCGGTACTGGTGCTACAACTAAGGAAGCAGGCTTTGCCGCTCTAGCTCCTGCTGGCGCTAGTAAGGGTGATCTTATGTACTTCGATGGTACTAAGTGGGTTGCTCTTGCTAAAGGCGAAGGCGTCCTAGTTGCTGATGAAAATGGCGTTAGCTATCAAACCAAGCTTGCTGCTGGCACATTCTAATTTAGACGCTTTTAGTAAGTTAAAGTAGTTTATATGGCGAGCGCATAAATGCAAAGTTTTTGCGTTCGCCATTTTTTGTAAAGCCTGGATTAGCTTGTACTCATGATGAAAAAATCTATTTACGCTAAACGATATAATATTATAAGCTCAGCTGAAGACATTGTTAGAGAATTTTCAGAATCTGAGCTTATTAATGTCTTTTTCTGCAGTGGATTTACTGATTCTCAACTGCGTAAGCTATGTGATGGATATATAGATAGAATTGCGCTACTAAGTATAGGAAGGTCAAAAGAACGATTTAGAAAAGATATAGTTGAGAATTTTTTATATTTAAAGCGTAATCTAGCTGAAAGATATGATGACGTTGAAAATATGAAGTCTTTTTTATATCATATAGAATACATTGGTAGAGATATTAATAGTATTATTCCTGATATTTAAAAAAAAAAATAAGCCTCTCTATTCTTAGCTGAGTAGAGAGGCTTTCTTTTTATAGTAAAAGATAATCAGGCATTTGTAGATCAAATGGTAAAAGATCTATTAAATTGGTATAACCTTCATTTTCTAAAGATTTCTTATATTCACTTATATTTTCTTTAGTAATAGAAATAGTATCTTCTTCTGGTATACCAAATTTTTCATTATTAAATGCAATAATTAGTTTTTGCCAAATAGTGTAACTAGATAACATAGGCTTTAACTGTAAGCAACTTACTAACGTTTGTTTTTCTTTTGCGTTTAAATACCAATTTTGCTTATTATCAGAGCTTCTATACTGAATATACGCTGGACTATACATAGAAATTCTAGCAACTTTGTTTGCAATAGTATAGCTATAGTGATTATAAACTTTAAAGTATGGTAATCCGCGTCTATTTCTATCAGGATTAATTTGAATAGTAATTTTGTCTTTTTTACTATAATAAACGTTAGACATTGCCGTTAATTCTAACGGTTCATATAATCCTGCATGATTTAAAGCTAGAATTTCTTTGTACGATTGCATAGTACTACTTCTTTACAGCAAAAGATAATCTGGCATTTGTAGATCAAATGGTAATACATCTATAAGATTATTATAACCAATTGCAGTATAGTCTTTAATAAACTTATTGTATGTATTTTTAGCACAATTTAGTGTATCATCTTCCATAAGCTGGAATTTTTCAGCGTTATACTGAATAATTAGCTTTTGCCATACTGTATAGCCATGTGAAAAATATGCAGGTTTTGATGATAGAATTAGCACTAGCTGCTGCTTTTCTTTTGCATTTAAATACCAGTTTTGCTTACCATCTGCATTTTTATGAATAATGTAGTCTGCAGATTTGAAACTAATTCTAGCAACTTTTGTAGCTTTACTATATTGAAAACTATTGTAGTACTTAAAATACGGTAAGCCTACACGATTCTCATCTGCATTTATCTGTATAGAAATACCAGCTTTTCTATCAGAAAACACAGTAGACATTGCCGTTAATTCTAACGGTTCATATA
>ULMJ01002584.1_pt1 | contig 89547 bp, 50 predicted proteins | sample 1951641 | NCBI WGS metagenome assembly ULMJ01 (sample SAMEA4835550, study PRJEB28245) | human gut metagenome | biome: gut microbiome; material: fecal sample | place: Denmark | collected 2008 | reverse complement strand
GTGCTCTTAGGGAATCCATAGCTTTGACTCCTACAGACGGTTTAGGTATCAGTAATAGTGACCTTGACCAAATAGGAGCTAAGAGTTATTACGATGTAGACAGAGTATTACAAACTGTTACTTGTAAGGCTTCTCCTGAGAATGACAAATTGCAGGATGAACTAACAGCTGAACTTGGTCCAGATGTTGTGGGTAAAATCATGCAACGTCGTTTTAATTCTAGATTCAAGAGGTTGCTTAGTCCTATCATAGTACCTAGAGAACTATATGATTGACTTCTTAGAGCTAATCCTAGAATTAGTAAATGTTAAATCACGTAATGAGCTAGTGGCTCTGCTTGTTATGGGCGGAGTACTAGCCGTTATCTATTATTTGTTTCTTGTATGAAATTATATTATTTATTCTTATTGGTAATGTTCTTCTTAATGGGTTGTACTAATTCATCTAACATTAGTGGTCCAGATGTTATAGGGACATCTAAGATGAATGGGGATGTGTACAGGTACACCATTGATGAGCATGAGTATATAAAAATGGGTAATGGCTTTGCACACTCTGGTGCTTGTAAGAAGTGCAAGAAGGAGTTGGAAAGTACTATCCGTAAAATAGTTAAGGAGGAACGTTCACAATGGTAGGAGTATTCTTTGGGTCTTTTGACCCACCCCATATTGGTCATGTTAATATAGTCACAGCTGCACTTAATTCTGGTATTGTTGACAAGGTTATAGTAGTTCCAGCATATAAGAGTGTATGGAAGAACACCGAAACTAAGTGGGAGTATAGACTCACTATGGCTAAGGAAACCTTTGATAACATTCCTGGAGTAGTTGTGGATGGTATTGAATATCGTATCGCTAATGGAGAACCATTACCCACTTATAAGACTATTGAAGCATTAAAGGAGATTTACGGTGAATTTACTATAGTAACATCTGCTGAGACTTATAAGGAGATTTCAAGATGGCAGCATGGTGAGGAGATACTAAAGGACAATAAGTTCTTAGTAGTAGATGTAGCACACTTTAACAGCGAGGATATTCCACATGATGAAGTGAAAGTTATCTATGCTCCTGACATTACGATATGCTCTACAGCTATCAGAAAGTGGGTTGACGATGGTAGAATTATATTACCATTTGTAACAGATGAAGTAAATTCAATAATTAGAAAGCTTGGGTTATACAAATGAGTCAAATCTATGTTTCAGGTCCTTGGTCTTTTGCTTCTGGAGTACTGCAAGTAGTTAAGAGTATAAAGGCTAAATCTAAGGGAGATAAAGTAGTTTATAGTGAGAAAGGAACTGAATATCAGTTCTCTAAGCTAGAACAATCCGACTATGTCGTATTCGTGTTGGATGGATTTGCATGGCAACAGAGGTTAGAAAGTATTTCTAAGGGAATGCTCTCAGAACTCATATGGTGTATTAATCATAGAGTTTCAATGTTCTTAGCTTACAAATCAGCTAACGGATTAGGCATATATGCAACTGAAATAGATGACAATTTAACCTTTAAAGGGATTGCGGGCACTGCTGACACCTTCTATCAAATTGTAAATGGGCAGTTTGGGACTATTGTGGCTTCAAATCCCTTCACTGGCGTGCTTAGAGTAAATGATGATGGTAGCGGCTACACAATAGCAGACGAGGGTGTGTATCTACAAGGTGAGTTATTAGGCGACCCATTAGATTTCCTTAATGTTGAACAACCAAAGAGTTACTTTTATTAATATGAAGAACTTTCCTTTATTAGACGAGAATGGTAAGGAATGGTGGATTAGCCGTTCTATTGCTGTAACAGGATGTATATTTACATTCCTAAATGGTAAGTGGTGTGTACTAGCCAATAAGAGAGGTGAAGGCACTCCCGATTTCCAGGGAATGTGGAATATGCCATGTGGTTACTTAGACTTCGATGAAACTACAGCACAAGCTGTAATCAGAGAGGTCTATGAAGAGACTGGTGTCAAGGTAAATCCAGAGTACTTACACTTCTGGAAGTTCAATGACTCTCCAACTCAGAATAGGCAGAATGTATCATTCAGATACTATGCTCTAGTTGATGCACAGCCAGGTAATATCAGTGTAGGCACTGGTAATGACAGAGGTGGTGAAGAGGACGAGGTAGAAGCTATTGGATGGATTCCAGTAGACTCTATTGATAAATATCAGTGGGCATTTGGTCACGATGAAATTATTAGGGAGTTTACTGAGTGGATGCACTTAGAAGATGGAGATTTGGATATGCAAGACATAGACTTAGACCCAGTATGACATACTTTATAAGTGGGCATAGAGACTTAACATGGGAGGAGTTTGCCAAATGGTATGCTCCTGCCATTAGTAGGACTCTTAGCACGGACAATAGAGCAACGTTCGTAGTGGCAGAATGCGATGGTGCTGATAGAATGGCTCAAGATTATTTACTAGCTTGTGGAGTTGCTCCTATAGGTGTTACAGTATATCATATGCTAAAATCTCCCAGATATCTAGCTCATAGGGGTATGCGTACATTGGGTGGGTTTACATCTGATGAAGAACGTGATGCAGCTATGACTAAAGATTCTGACTATGATATTGCCTTTATTCGTAAGGGTAAGGAGTTGTCTGGAACTGCCCAAAACATTCTAAGAAGATGGACAAAGTAGAAGAATACTTCAATAATAAGAATCTGACTGATAAGGAAAGATTCGAAGTCTTGAGGTTACATTTTACCAGTTTATTCCTACAACATCCTAAGATGCTTGAAGTTCTGTCTTATAAGGACATAGTACTGAAAGCTAAAGAATTTACTAAAGAATATCTAAAGCATGAATAAGTTTATATTCCTAGACATAGATGGGGTTATGAATAGTAATCTCTTCTATTCAGAAAGAACTCAGGATAAGAGATATGATGAGTGGATTAAAGAGTATCCTCAACGCATAGCTTGGGGTGCTTGCAATATTGACCCAAGAGCAGTAGAAAGGCTAAATAGAATTACTGATGCTACTGGGGCTAAGATTGTTGTATCTTCTACTTGGAGGAGTGATAGTAATTTGCAAGAAGTATTTAACCTTGTTGGAATTAAAGAGCCAATACATGATATAACTCCCTTTATGAGGAGCAGGCATAGAGGTTCTGAAATCCAGGAATGGTTAGATAAGCAAACTGAACCTTATCGGTATATAATCTTAGACGATGATACCGATATGTTGGATTGGCAACTACCTTATTTCATTCAATCTGATTGGCTGAAATGGGGTTTGAGTGATGAGGATGTTGAACAAGCAATACATATTCTAAATGATACCAATACAGCCACTAAGGCACATTTATAATGACCCTTCGTTAGATAGGGAACTTCTATTGAGGAAGCTAGCATCTCTTAGACTAAAGGGTATGATTAGTATTGAAGAATATGAGTATTTAAAACATTTAATAAGAAAGGAGAACGAGAATGCTCAGAGAGCAAATGGATGCACTTATTAAGCAGTCTATGCTTGATAAGAATGTAAAGAGAACAGAGGTACTAAGAGCTATTAAGAATGAGTTCTTAGTGTATCAAACTGCTAAGGGTGCTAAACCTTTAGATGATGCAGCCGAGTTTACTATTCTTCGTAAGATGGTAAAACAGAGATTGGATAGTAGAGACCAATACATTGCAGCTGGAAGGAAAGACTTAGCCGATAACGAATCCAAAGAGATTCTTGTGCTTGAGTCTTTCCTTCCGAGTGAAGCCTCACCTGAGGAAATTACTAAAGCAATCTATGAGGTCATCTCAGAGAAGGGTTGGGGTGACGGAGAAACAGGTCCCCAAATCCCGAAGAAGTGCATGGGAGAGGCTATTAAGTTGGTCAAGGCAAAGCTTGCTAATGTAGATGGTAAACTGTTAGCTGATACAATTAAGACTTATCTTGTATGACACTGAAGGAAATAGTAACTCTTCCTGCTGAAGCAAAGTTTACTCATGCAATAGCTGGAACTCTTTACTATAGAATCACAACTGACAATATAGTAGTAGAGTTTCCTATTGACATGAATGATAAGGATGATGTAGGTACAACTACATTTGTAGCTTCTTATAAGCCTATTACATTAATGAGGTACATAAGAAAGGCTATGGAGAATGAAACTTTGATTACAATTGATAAGTCTAAGTTGAAGTAATTGTACTGTGTAATAATTAACTAATATGTCTTACTCTACTCGAATTTCATAAAATACTTGGTTTAATTTGGTAATACTGCTTATAATGCTTATATTTGCAGAAATTAAGTGGTTAAACTGTTTAAACGTATTAATTTATGAAAATCGAAGAGAAATTTAAAAAATTCCAACAAGGTGGTGCTGCACCTCAGCCAGGAGCTGAACAAGCAGGAGGAGCACCAGCCGAGGGAGCACCAGCAGAAGGTGGTGCACCTGCTGAGGGTGGACAAGACCCAATGCAACAGATTCTACAAGTAGCTGCTCAGGCAGTTCAGACACAGAATTGTGAAGCTGCGATGGCTGTGTGTCAAGCCCTAATGCAAATCGCTCAAGGTGGTGCTGCTCAGGAACAAGCTCCTCAAGAGGAACCAACTTTTGCAAGGAAAGGTGCTAGACTAGTAAGAGTAAGATAATTAGTCAACAAGGTAAGAAGGGGCGTATATTAATTATATGCTCCTTTTTTGTTATACATAGTATATGTCACAAGTAATAAGAAAATTTGAGAACTCTGGTAAGATAGAACAATCTAAGCCAGAACTATTCGAGAGAAGTGGCGTTGGTAAGTACAATAAGGCTGATTTAGTTGCTGGACTATATAGGAACATAGATACCTATATAAAGAATAATAATCTTAGCGGAGACAAAGCAGTTTCATTTAGGAACTCTGCTAACCAGTTTATTAAAGGTATTGAGAGTGGAACTATTAGTATGAATGGTGATGGTACATTCTCTGATGCAACAGGTAGTATGGCTAGTTCAGGAAAGTTTGATAAGAACTGGATAGGACGTAAGAAGGACACTACAAATAATGCCTTTAATTTAGTTGGTGACTATGCACTAGACTACATCAATCAGATGCAACAATACACTGAGCCAGCAGCTAAACCTAAAGAGAAGTTCAATACCAACAACTTCTTAACTAAAGAGATTTCTAAAAGATGGTATGGTGGTAACGATATAGATTTCGGTAACTGGTTCAAGAACAGAGGTGAGCAAGACCGTAATGCACTACTTGGAGAAATCTTCAATAATGCAGACTATAATCAACTATACCAAGATTATGATTGGACTGACACTGGAATTAACAGTGCAGAAGATTTAGCTAATCGCGGAAGAGCATTTAGTACAGCCATTTCTAATAATACATTAGATAATGATGACTATAATACCTTTGCTACATTAGGTGGTAGTGGTTTAGATAAGTTCTTGAAGGAGGCTTCTATGGAAGCGGCTCCAACACCAGAGCAGGACAAAATGAAGACATGGGAAGCTGAGGCTAGAGCAGCTGGGGCAACCACTCCAGAAGCAATCGCTGCATTTGTAAAAGGTAAACAACAGGATGAAGAGGCTACTAACCATGCTATCATTGAACGACAAGCCAAGAGAGATAGTAAGATGGAGAGGGACGCTTTCTTCAATGATTATGCAGTCAAAAATCCATTCAAAGAGACTATTCAATCAGGATATACTCCTAGCTCTGTGTCATATAAGCCAGAAGACTTTGATAAGCCTATAAGGGATTTCTATAATAACAATATTGACCAATACCTAAACGATAACCTATCTAGAGATTGGTTTAGGGCTGGTAACACTCAGCACATTGCTAATCACATGGATTATCTGATTAATCATCTAAAGATGAATCTTCCAGATGCAGGTGATGGGTTTGTGGCAATTCCTTCCACATTTGATTACAACAATTACACTACAATGGTGTATAATCCAACAACTAGACAATATAAAGAGTCGTCTATGTTGGTAAATGATGCCCTAAGACGTCTTGCAGACGTTCATTATGATAGTACTCGTACACCTAAGAGAGAGAATGGTGGTGTGCTTTATATGCAATTTGGAGGAACGTATAGTGCTGGGGCTAACTACAGTAACTATCAACAACAAAGGGCGCAAGAGAAGAAGACTAAGGAAGAGGAAACCGTCAAGCAGAAAGCTGAATCTAAGGGAAGAACTGTTGAAGAACAACAAATAGCTGATAGAAAGCCTGGAAGTATTACTAGTGGTGATTGGACTGGTGCTGACTATACTAGACTAGCATCTATAGTTGCAGACATTGGTTCTATTGGTGCTGCCTATGTTCCTGTATATGGTACAGCTGTATCAGCTGGATTAGGTATAGGTAGTTCTTTAGCTAATTATGGTGCTGACCTGTCAGAAAATGGATTTAAGTGGGGTGACTTAGGTGGATTAGCTATGAATCTAGGTTTAGATACAGTAGGTCTAATTCCTGGACTAGGTACAGCAGCAAAGGGCAGTAAGATGCTCAAGACAGCTGTTAAATATATACCTAAAACATTATCCTTATTAGCGGCTTACAACTATACTGGTCCAGCTATAGAGTCTATGAAGAAAGCTATGTCTTCTGATGCTGAACTTACAGTGGATGACTGGAGAAATATAGCAGAAGGATTTAAACTTGTACTTCAAGGAGGTAAAGGAATCAAGAGAGGCTACCAAGCTAAGAACCTAAAGAAAGACTTAGCAACTGGCAACAAGGTTCTTACTACATTAGGGGGTAAGGAGGTATCTGTAACTCCCGCTGAACTATCTGAAATCCGTTCTCATAGGAAGATTGAAGACCAACAAGCTGCGCTGCAGTTATTAAAGAAGGATGATAACCTACAACTCGCTGGAGATTTAAATAAGAGGTGGTTCAATCCATCCCGTTATCTTCCCAACTCTAATATTAGAGATGAATATGACTTTAATAAGACTGTAAAGAAGAGAACCTCTCAAGGCATAATAGAAGTGCCTAGAGTGTACAGTAACTCAGATAAATATATTGCAGCTACCATGCAACGTAGTACTCCTCAAATTCCAGGAATTGATGAGTTATCAGTAAAATATAACGACTGGAAGTATGGGGTTAAAAAGCCTAAAGCAAAAGCTAAAGGAGGTAAGACCTCTAATACAAAACCTTTACTAGCTCTTCCAGCCCCAGGTCAAACTCACAGAGTATTTACTATGGGTGGGGGGCAACCTAGAGCACCTCAAGATGTAACTAACTCTTCTAATCTTAGAAAGCCAGGAAGCTATACTGATAGAGCTGTTCCAGTAGGAGGTACCCCAGTACAATCTCCTGATGCTAATGTAGTTAGAGCAGTTAATACTATCAACTCTATATTAGAGCCATTTGTTCCTAAATCTAAGAACTTACCTGCTGTCATTCCTGCATCAAGAAATGCTGAAAAGGTAGTAACCTCTCAAACTATACAGCCTAGTCAAAGGTTAGACCAGTTCATTGAGGGACAAATTCCAGGCGGAAGACAGTACGGTAGACAGAGAGCTAAAACTGAGAGAGAATACAGAGATGTATTCCACCCAGTAGCCGAACGAGAGTACAACCAAGCATGGGATGAAGCTATTAGAGGTAGAAAAGACTTTGGATATGAGGAAGTATTCCCTAAGAGAAGTCCATATGCACCCCCAACTCCTACAGAAGTATATATAGTACCAGAGGGAGCTATGAAAGACCCTAACGCAAGGTATCTATGGGAGCTTATTAATAAAAAACCTAATACTGCACATATTAAAAGAGATAACCAACCTCATAAAGTTAAGTCTAAGAAGAAGAAAACTTCAAAGGATGATAAAGTCACTAAGAAGGCTGAGGGAGGAGTAGTTCAATTTCTACAAGATGGTAAGACTGTAGGTAGAATCAAAGCTAAAGATATGTCTGGTTGGGACAGAGCACAGGCTTTAGCTAACTACGATTGGATTGCTGATTATGATAGGTGGGCATCACAGCATAATAGTCCAGATGATGTAGTTGATTCTTACATGTTAGCATTTAACGGCGGAGAAGACATATATGACCAATTAACATCTAAGACGGGAGATTACTTCGGAGGTAAATATAACTACTCAGTACAAGACCCATTGGCTAAGCATAGACAGATTACTTTTAGAGGTACTAATCAAGGCTTTGATGATTTAATCAGAAAGGGTATTGTAGGTTATGGTACTACAGAAGGTAATTCTGGATTTGATATATATGCTGGTGATAGAACTGGTAATAGAACACTCGCAAGAGGACTATCCGCAGAGGATGTAGCTCGCTTTAATAAGCAGTTAGCAACAAGGGGAATGGAACTCTATGATAAGGGTAATGGTGCTTATAGGTTAAGAAGATTACAACAAAAACCTACTGAATTACCAGAGGCTGTTGTAACTGCTGATGCACCTAAAGCTCCTACGGCTACTAACCCTTCAGCTATTAATCCAGCTGCATCTAAGAAAGGTAAAGGCTTCAATCTTGGTGTAATGCCAGAAGATGTTATCGCGTTAGGTAGAATGGTAGGTGGATTAGCAGCTAATAACAAGGCAGCTAAATTATATAAGGAAGGTCTAAAACCAACTTTATTAGACACATTCGAGAACACTGTTCCACTACAGGGTAACTTCCAAGCAGTTACTAATGCTGAACAACAAGCAGGCAATTTAGAATCTGTAGCTGCAAGACCTAGAACTTCTGATGCTTCATTGCAATTAGCAGGAGAACTAGAGGCTAGTGATAGAGCAGGGCAGGCTAGATTCCAAGGTGGTCTACAAGATGCAGAAATGTTCTATAAGACTAGAATGTTAGGTCAGCAAGAATCTGATGCAGCTAAGGCAAGAAGGGTTGATGTAGCTAATAGAAATAGGGCTTCAATGAATCAGATTGAAGCAGCTAAGAAGCAAATTGATGCAGCTAGAGTCACATCTAATTATCAGAACGTTATTGCTCCTTACTTAGCTGGAGTTGAGAACCAGTTCGCTCAAAAGAGAGCTATGAATCAACAGTTAGATATGGAAGAAGCTCAGAGAGAGGCTGAAAGGACTTACTCTCCAGAGTTTGATAGACTAACTAATGATTACAATACAGCCTATAAAGCTTATGGTGCTGCAAATAAGAATGATTATACTGGTTGGGAGACATCTAACGAGTATAAGTCATTAATAAATAGAAGGAAGTCCCTTAATGATAATGTATCTCAATTCCTATTGGATAGGAGGAGGGGAATTATGGGTTCTCCATATATGTTCCAAGTTAAGAGGAACTCTTCTACCAAGACTCCATATGTTAAGTCTGGAGGTAAACTAAGTGCAGCTGACAGAGAGAAGTTACAAAGAGCAAAAGATTTTAATAAGAGATTGCTAGAGGACAATAAGCAGTTCCACAAAGATATTATGGAATCTAAGAGAGAACATAACAAGTTAATAATGTCTATGTCTTCTCTAACTTCTGAGTTAATAAAGAAAGCAATGTCATGAGAATAACTTCAAATATAGATAAGCTACAACAGGGTGGAGGTATTCCACCCTTTGTTAGCTATACTAATGTTCCAAGACCTCAACCCACTGCCCCTTACAGTACATCAGATACTAAACAAGCAGCTGGAGAAGAATCAGAAGGAGGGTTTGGTTTACTAGATAAGAACATGGTGAAGATGCTTTATGAGAAAGGCTTACCAAGTGATGTGGAGCAATTCTTAGACCAATCTGGGTTGTTCTCTGAATCCATAATGTCTAATCCATTTGAAAAGACAAACGGAGCTGCTCAGTATAAAGCATTATTAAAGATATTACCTAAGATAGCTATGAATAAGGAAGAGTACAATAGAGCTATACAAGAAGCTACTAAGAATAATGCTCTTAAAGAAACAGCTATTGATACAGATGGCAGAGTATTTGCCATTAGTCCAGACGGACAAGTTACTAAGAAATTTATAAGCCAGTTAGAGGAAGGGGAACAGACTCTAACAGTTGGACAAATGGCTGAGAATAGAGCCTATAGTCAAGGTTTGGCATTTAACAGTAATGCTATTACAGCTATTGCTAACAGTACAAGCATTGAGCAAATAAATAAGACTATATGGGAAGCGATTAAGAATTTAGGTTCCAATACAAGAGCCAATGAATACTTTAGGTCTAAGGACGAAAGGAAAGCTAAGGCTGGAATTGACAAACTATTGGAAGAAGGAGCTGATGGTGTTTATAAGATTAACTCTAAGTCTATAACCCAAGATGCTCAAGCTAAATATGCTTTAAACTATATATTATCAACATTACCATCTAATCAGAAGGTGTTATTACAGGATTATGCAAGAAAGTCTGGATTAGATTTGAAGACTGGTCCACTACAAATTATCACTAGTATGATACAATCTGGTATTAGTTCTACAGAAGAAATGGGAGTTAGTTATGACAAACAAGCTACCAATGGTGCTAATACTGATGCAAATGGTAATAAGAAGACTAGGGCATTTGATATTCCTATGATGATTGTAACTGGTGATGGTCTTCCTAAAGAGAATGCCAGAATTAGCTTTGGAAGTAATTATGCTATTGATGTACAAGCACAAAGATTGCCATTCATTCCAGGTAGTGATGGCAAGCCTATTGGTCCGACTTCCTTAATGGGAGCTTTAAGTGGTCAGTTAGGTAGTGTAGTTAATAAAGATGCTGTACACGTTGGTAACCAAAGACTTGATGCTACTAAGCTAAATCAACTATACTACGATGGTACTGGAGTATCTACAATGGAATTACCTTATAAGTTGGACGAGAATGGACAAGCAGTTCCAGACTTCGATGTTATAGGTGCTTATAAGGCAGCTGTAGACGCAATCAATAAGGAAGGTAAGGATGTTACTAAGGCTCAAGTAAATCAAATATTCCAAGAAAGAGGATTAAATAGATATTTTAATGAAGATGGAAGTTTAAATAGGGACAACTTCATGAGGTTTGCTGGTATATCAGTTATTGGCGATGATGAAACCTTTGAAGACCCTGATGATAACTCCGACTTCTTTATGCCTATTACTGATGATAGGTTGACAGCACAGATAAGTGCAACACTAGGTACTAAGTCAAACCCTATGGATATGGGAGACCTATACAGAACTATTGCTTATGTACCTATTTATGACTCTCCGAGTCTAGCAGGTGCAGCATCTGGTAACTTCTCATGGATTAAGGATGAGGGGGCTATGATGGAAATAGCAAAAGAACAGCAACTCCGTAACGCTAGACAGGCATATAACAACAATATAACTAAAAGTCAATTATTAAATGGACAATAAGAAGCCAAACGATTGGATGCTGAATGTGTTACAGAATCCCAGTTTCTCTTTATCTGATTTTAAAGCAGTAGGGATTGATGGTAATAACACTTCCATTGAAGATAGGGAAGTCTATGCTAATAACAAGATTATACAATCAAATCCACAGTTCCAGGATAGTGATGGCAACTTCGACAATACAAAGTTTAACCAATTCTATGATGGAGCTTTACAGTCATACCAACTATTAGCTAATAATACGTTTAATGAAACTGTAATGGATGAGGCTACCTTTGGCTTTAATAATATTTGGGCACCTAAGGAGTCTAGCAAGAGAACTCAACCAGAGTTCCAAATCAATAGGATATTCAATCCTGACAGAAGGAAGATGGGAGTAGAGAAAGTAGGGTTCGTTAGTGATAGAACCCTTACTGCTGCTGAGATAGCCCAAACTCAGAAAGTATTTGACCCAGAGACGGGTGAGTGGGATGAGTCTCCTAATGATGCATGGCTTGGTAGGAATTGGTTCCAACCAGTAGCACTAGCACAATGGGATTCAGATGATTACCACATTGACCCAGAAACTAATAGAAAGGTAAGACATAGAAAGGGTGAGTTGAAGTTAAATGAGGAAGGTACTTATTATTATGAGAAGTTAGGTAGTAGAGAACCTTATGGTAGACAATTATTATCTCCATTTGATGTTCTAACTACTGATGGCTCTAAAGCTAATAAGTATGACTTCTTTGATTCTGATAGCTTAGATAAGAGTGTATTTGGAAGTATAATGAAGAATACATTCAAGATTGCTCCTATGTTCGTACCTTATGTAGGTCCAGTATACATTGGGCTAGGTATTGCTAATGAACTAGCTAAGGTATTACCTATTATATATAAGACTACATTCGGATTAGCTGGGGCATCTACTGACTGGGCTAATAAGTTAGAAGGATTTGCATACTCTATGGATAGTGGAACATCTGAATATGCTAAGCAACATCCTTGGGCAGCAGAGAATATTCTTAACATGGTTGGTGATGTAGCTAAACAACTATATGAACAAAGGTGGATATTTACTAATGCTCCGAGACTATTCAAGTCCTATGGCATATCATCTAAGAATGGTACTCCATCAGAATTAGATAAGCAAATTGCTAAGTTAGCCGAGGAATATACTCAGACTGCTGTTAAGGACATTCCTAAGGTATTAAAGTCCTTAGAGGCTACTGGTAGTCTTGATATTATACAGAAGGAAGCTTTAGCTAAAGCTACTATATGGGGACAGAATTATATGAAGAGTTACGAGAACTGGGGTAAACACTTATCTCGTCTTTACATGACTGGTACAGCTTCATATAACGCCTTTAGTGATGCTAAGGAAGAAGGGGCAAGTGATGAACAAGCCGCTGCTGTATTCTGGGGATATATGGCTGGAATGTATGCTTTAATGTCTACCGATATTGGAGAACACGTACTTCCAGAATTGAGAATGGATAAAGCTCAAATTAGAAAACTTATCCAAGATGTAAGCCAACAAGCTAAGCAGAGTATATCTACTAATGCTATTAAAGCTGAGTCTAAAGAAGCAAGTAAGAATATATTTGCTAAGTTGTTTAATAGTGCTAAGTCGTTTGCGCAGAACAACTATAAGGCTATTACCGATGGCTCTACTTCTATCATGTCTAACGCTCTTGCAGAAGGTGTGGAAGAAGTATCAGAAGAAGTATTATATGATGTTACTAAAGCAACATTTAATGCTATCTCACATTTCACTGGTAACGAAAGAAGACTATCTGCATTTAATGATATGGCTTCTCGTTATAGTATGTCATTCTTTGGAGGTGCTATCGGTGGTGGTATGTTCCAAGGTATAAATGACATTAAGATTAGAAAGTCCTACGATTCTAGTAATATGCAAGCTAATCAGGAACTTATCTACTTAATCAGACAAGGTCGAGGTGAAGAGATTTACAAGGCTTTGGAAGATATGAAGAAGAAGGGAGTTCTTGGTGATAAGAACCTATCTGCAACTAAGGTTGACAAGGTAGATGATAAGTATGTATATCAACAAGGAACTGACAAAGATAACCAAAATGATGCTATATATAGTCTGATGAAAGATTATGTTAGCAACATAGAACAAGTTCTATCTGTGGAGGGAATGAAGCTATCTGACGCTTCTCTGTTAGATAAGCAAATGCTATCAGAGTTAAGGTATCAAGAGTTATTTAAGAATGCACCTTCTACTGGTAAAATCCTACAAGACTTCAATAATCTTGCTGATAGGTTCTTAACCTTACATAGTAAGATTGATGAAACCAATGCTACCTATTCTGATGAGAATGGTAAGAAGAGTAAGGAGTATGCTGATGCTAAGAAAGAACAATATGAGTTCTTGCATACTGGTATGAGAGGTAAGTACTTGGGAATGATGATGTTCTCAGCTAACCCTGTAATCAGTAAGCCATTCATTGATATGAACTTTAGAATGTATGCAGAGTCTAAATATAATAAGGACTTTGAATTACTATCTGAAGATGATATAGCTAAAGCTAAGGAGGATTACAACAACTACTTACAATATGATGCCAATTCTAAATTAGATATGGCTTACGGTGTATTCCGTAATATGAATGAGAAGCTATCTCCTATCTTCCAGGAAACTGGAGAGTTGGGCTATAAGCAATATGCACAACTAAAGAGGAATTTCTACAATGCCTCTATGTCTTTAACTGGTGCTGATGGTGTTGCTAAACCTACAACTATATCTGATATACTTGGTGGCATGTTCGGTAATAAGAATGCTACTGACGAGGATATACTTGAAATGGCTGAGAACCTAAAGAAGCCTAGAATAAAGGAAGCTAAAGAACATCCATTTGATGAAATATCAAGGTTCTTATCCTATTCTATGCCCACAGTTGATGGAAGTGCAATCTCTAATGGTGCTATACTTGTAAGACAGCTGAACCAAGCTGCTGATGTATTCATGGCAAATGGTTACATTGACAAGGAGGTTGCTGATTCTATGAGGAAGCTAGTTGACCAAATTGTAACTGTAAATAGGGATATATACCATCGCGATATGGAAGATGCCTATTATGATGTGAGTGATGAGGCTGGAGATGCAATCCGTAACTGGGTTGACCAAGACTTGACTGTAGCTAATATAAAGGAGAAAACCCAAGAGTTAGTTGAGAAGTTGAAGTCTATCGAAGGTCTTAATGATGCACAGCAGAATATGTTGAACACCATCATTGATGATATTAAGAGACAAAGTAACTCAACACTTGCTCAGAACCTTCCAATTCTTAATGATGCTAATGCTTTATTAAGGAAGCTTGATACTGCAAAGACTAATCCATTATATGATGTCCTATCTAAGATAGGTGTTAATGTAATTGGTAAGAAGACTAATGTATTTGACCTATTACAGGAAATTGAACAGCAGTTCAATGAAGTACATATCTCTGACTTTGCATTAGACAACAAGCTAAAGCAAGAGCAAATAAAGGATGCAAGGAAGATTCTATCAGCGGCTAGGTCTGTTATATACGCTTCTCAGTACGATAACTTGGATGCATCTAATCCATTTGGATTTAATGTTACTCTAAAAGAGTTCTATCAAAAGAATGGTATTGAGGATGCTCCAGAACTTGGAATAATTGATTCTGAGATTGCTACTATAATGAACAGAGACTTAGATAGAATTGAGAGCAAGTTAGACTTTATCGAAAGGCTATCTAATCTTAATAAAGAGTCTCAGTTAAAGGAGCAAAGAAGAACATCAGTTAATATGAACTATCTATTCTATGATGTTGTTGGTGATGAGAACAGTTTCTTATACACTAAAATGGTTGATGGTCAGCCTCAGCTGAAGGGAATTGATGGTGAAGTATTACTGAATGATAAGGTAAGGGAAGCTATTAATAATGCTACCACTCTAAGACAGTTCACTGAAGACCAAGACAGAACGTTGGATGTGTCTGATGAGGATTACATAGCAATGGAGAAGGAAAGAGTACTTATTGAGGATGCTCTTTACGATAGATTCCAAGAAATATCTCATGGTAAAGACCAAGTAGAGGCTATTAAGTCTATCCTATTTGACGGCGGATTATCTTACGAAGGCATTGCAAAAGGTAGTGAAGGTATTAGGTCAGTTACTAAGAGTCTTAGTGATTCAGAGAAGCTAGCCTATGCAAGTGGTATCTTAGGAATTAAGAGTTCAGACTTCTTATCTCAATACTATACCGTTATTAAGAGTGACACATCTAAGTTAGCTCCTATAGCTACTCAAGAATTTGCTGCAAGAATAGCTTACACATTAGCTTCTAACAGAGGGTTCATTAACAATGTAGTTAAAGCTGCTGACATTCCCAATAACTTTGGTAGTACTGCTCTACTAAACACAGTATTTATTGAAGGTGTTCCTGGTGCTGGTAAGACTAAAGCTGTTGTTAAGATAGTGTATCAAATGCTTAAAGCATCTAATCCCAATGTTAAAACATGGACTGCTGGTCCTCGTCAAAAGCAAAGTGATAACTTAGCTGGAGAAATTGGTGCTGAACATAACACATCATTCACCAAAGAAACATTATTTACTAAACTTGGAATATCTCCCGAATATGTAAATGATGTTAATAACATAAGGATTGTAGTGTCTTCATCTAATAAGAAATCTGTAGAGATTGTTGGACTTGATGAGAGAGAGTACAGTAAGGATGATTTACCATCAGTATTATTCATTGATGAAGCTACCCACTTTACTAATGGTGAATTGCAGGTAATCTCCGACTTCGCTGCTAAGAATAATGTAGCTGTAATAATGTTGGGAGATACTGAGCAAAGTGGTAAGAATCAACTATGGAAAGTAAAAGACGGTAATAATGAAGTGCCAGTTTACAACTCGTTTGCATCTACATTTAGCATCTCTTCTCCTAAGCTAACAGTTTCAATGAGAGCATCTAATACTAATAAGAGAGACAATCTTAATAATATTAGGTCTTTAATGGAACCTCTTAGAGCTACTAACACTGACATGGCAGTTAGTGAGAAGTGGTCATTCTTGAGTAACAATCTTGAGGTAAAATATACACAAGATGAATCTGGAATACATGGAGAGAAGGTACAAGTAAGTTTAGATTCTAGTGATTTGGACTTAATGTTATCTACTCTTAAAGAGGGAGAAACAATAGGATATATCTATGATAATACTGAGTCTGATACTTATAAGATGCTTAATTCGTTACCTTCTGAAAAGAAGGATAAGATAGAGTTCTTTACTGAGGAATCGGCACAAGGTAGTGAAGCTAAATACTTCATTGTAGATATTGATTGGAGTAAGAAGAGGTCTGCTGGTAGTGAAACAGCTGAATCTAGTATAGAAGTATCTAACTTCATTAAGAGCCTTTACACTATTGCTACTCGTTCAGAAGAAGGTACTGTTATCATTAACAACTATCTAACTGAAGTAGCAGGTCAGAATGCCTTTATTGAGAGTGATTATAATGCTCCTACGTCTTATACTGATGAATCTCTTGCAGATTATAAGGAAAAGAGACTAAGAGCTTTAGAAGAAATTCTTAAAGGTTATACTCCATCTAATCCAGCCATAGCTCCTGTAGTTCCAGGTGGTCAGCCTGTTACTGATAAGCCAGCTATAGTACCTAAACTAAAAGAAGGTGCTTGGATTCAAATGAATGATGGTAGTAAATGGCGTATCATGTCAGTAGAAGAGACTGAATATGTTATTGCATCTCAAGACAAGACAGAATATCTTAGACAGCCTATAGAGCAGGTAGATGCTATGTTAGGTGTTTCAGTCCATCTAACTACTAAACCTACTAAGCCAGCTATATTACCCGAAGGTGGTAAAAGACCCGATTTACAGCAAGTCTTAATTGAGGAGGCACAAGCAAGTGAAGAAGGTACTGAGAGTGATTTAGAGGCTAAGAAGAAGGCTCAGTGGTATGCTAAAGATGACCCAGGATTTAAAGTATATACCTTTGCTGGATACAGGTCTGGTATAGGTGTGGAAATGGCTCATGGCTCTATAGCAGTTGATGCTGATAACAATGTCAATATCGTTAATTCAGGTAGGAAGTACAAGAATGCTTCTGGTGAACTTGTGGATGAAACTAAGGGTGATTTACAAGCCCTACTTAACTTAGAAACATTTAGAAATGGCTCAGTTAAGATTCCATTTAATACTTATAATACTGCTACTACACTGTTAGCTGATATTAGAAGTGCTATAATGTTTGCTAGAACTAACGGTGCTGCACTATCAGGTGTTAAGAAACTAATAAGGGAGTTCCCTCCTGCTAGTAAGCTAGCTTCAGCTGTTACTGGAGAGTTGCAAGTTAAGTATGTCAATTCGTTCTATCAACAGACAGACCAGACCATTGAGATGGGTGATAAAACTACTCCTAATAGGAAGTTAGTAGTATATACCCTTAAAGACAGAAGTGGTAATCCGATTGCTGAGTTTACTGTGGGAGTTCTTCCTGGAGAGTTTACTTTAGATAATTGGGTTCAGAACTATGTCGGAGAGGATAAGAACATCCAATCTAAATGGAAGAGGTTGAGTGAGTTACTTGCTAAAGGTAATGAAATAACTAAGAAGAATGGTGGACGTACAGTGTATATCCCATTAGGAACTGACTTTGCACTAGGTCCTAATATTATTTCTAACACTAAGATTAGTAAAGTAGATTCTAGTGGTAGAGCCTACGTAGATGGTGCTACATTAAAAATAGTTCCATTTAGTGAGTTTAAGAATGCTAAATCAAGAATTGTATCTGACGTTTACATTATGACTAACGTAGGTGTTAATAATGAGTTCTATGATAAGTCCTTAGCTGGTAAGGCGGTCGCATTCGTAACTACTAAGAAAGACTTTGCTTATAAGGGAATAAAAGCATCAAATGACCCTAACATTCTTGCAGAAGCATGGATGGAAACAAGGGGAAATACAGATGCTGACAAGTTAGACGATGTGGTTAAAGTTGTTAAACTTGACCCAATCGGTGTTAACTTTGAGGAGTATATTAATGGAGTTAGTGCTTTCAGAAGAGAGTTAGCTAATAAGACTGGTAATGCAAAGATGTTCAGTCCTCCAGGAAATAAGTATACTGCTGCTCGTATCTTTATGAATCTATTACAATTTGACTTAGACCTAAAAAGTGCTCTTGTAACTGGTCAAACAGTACATGGTGTGTCTATAGTTGAAGGGGATAAGTTTAGATATGAGAATGGAAAGGTAGACATACCTAGTAGTAAAGCAACAGAGTTAATTAGTAGCTTAGATTCAATGATGGCTTCTGCTGTTAATAGAATCTATGGTAAGAATGACGCTGAAAAGTTAGCCACAACTAATGTAGAATGGGGACTTACTGGTGAAGTTACTCAGACTGCAATAGATAAGCTTAACAATGCTGTACTAAATAGGTTTGATAATTACCTTGAGAACTTACAGAGTTATAAGGATGGAGAAATCTTAGCTGAGTTTGCTGACTCATATTCATTTACATTGGCTAAGTTATTCCATAATTACTTTGCAGAATTTAGGGTAGATTCTAAGAACTATGGATTAAGAACTGATGCACAATCTCAGAATCTACTAAAGACTGTAACTAAAGTTCTTCAAAACTACGAGCAAAGCTCATTTAAAGAGGGTATTTACTATACTCCTGTTTATAAGAGTAGTGCTGAAGGTGGTGGTATAGCTACAGCAATGGCATACCCTGCTATCAATATGGTTAACAACTTTACGGTGGATGTGGAAGCACAGACTCCAGATTTTGTTATCACTGGTGAAGCTTTGCAAAGACTTGCAAATGGTATTGAACAATATATGTCTAGTAGACCTACTCAAAGACCAGTAGAACATGATTATACTATGGATAACGCTAAAGCCGTTTTAGCAGCTAAAGCTAAATTCAAGTATGATGAACAGTTCAAAGGTATATTTGAAACGGCTTCTGACATAGTTGCTAAATCACTACCATCAAATAAACCAGCTCTTGATAAGGATATTGCAAATTCAATCTATAGCACAATTAAGAGAATGGCAGCTGATAGGAAACAGAATTTAGTAGATTCTGGTACTGAAGGCTTCATTATCAGTGTACAAGGTAATATTGCTTCAGACGGTGTTATGGACTTAAAGTTCAACACACTGGGAGGAACACTGAGAACAATGCTTAACCAACCAGTAACTAACATCAGTGTTGATGGAAGTGAAGGTAGTGCTTTGTATTCTGGAAAATTTGAGGTAAATTTGCAACCATATCAATGGACGATGGATAGCACAGGTAAGGTTACTTACACTGAAATCCAAAATCCAGTTGCTGACGAAGGTCAAAAGGCTGAGAACTTAGCAAAGCTTGAAGCTGAGACACAAAAGTTGGAAGCAAGGAAAGAGAAGATACTTAACGAGTTGGTTAGTGGCATGAAGGAACCCATAGTTACTAAAGTAAAGGAAAGTGTAGACATAATACTTTCTGGAGATTTAGGTACTAAGGAGTATACTAGAGCCAAGACATTCGTCGCTAAGGCATTCTCACTAGCTCCATCCAACTTAAAGAGTGAGTGGGATTCATTGTTATCTGATTATATCAATAACAAGGATGCCATAAATAACATATTAGGAACTTGTAATTAAACAAAGAATTATGCGTTGTATTGTTACTAATGACAAAAAAGAGATTATTATTGATTCGTTAAACAGTGTCTTTAATGATACTGAATTGATAACCTTAGAGGCTAAGTTCAAGAGATTGGGGGAAGACCTTTCCCCTACTCTTGTCTTAGACGATGAGCGTTCTATAAGTGTTATATCAGACATTATCAATGAGTGGATTCCAGAAGCTCGTGATGTGGCTGAGATGTTTGAAGATGATGTCCAACTAGCTCTATTAACTGAGTTAGAAGAAACAAAGGATTTACGAATTACTGACCTTAGAAAGTCAGGTGTAGCTCCAGCTAATAAGGCTGCTGCTAATTTAAATATGGACATCAGAGAGGAATCTTTAATTGATTATCAAGAGAAGATTACTTCTTCTACCATCAATAATCTGTATAGAAGTGCTCAGCAACCTCGAAATCTAATGCAAGATGAGTTAAGGCGTAGTGTTATATCATCATTCCTCGTAGATTTTAAGGAGGGACGAATCGTTAGAAGTTCTCAGGAATTTAATAAGAATCTAGCTGCCCTATTTAATAGACTATTAGCAGATTTAAAGATATATGCAGAGGAGGTTAAAGTCGATTTTGATAATTCTCTACTGCTATATGATGAAGATGGCAAATATACAGGACAGTTCTCAGTTGTACAGAAGTTAGCTGATACTCTCTTCGGTGATAAGTTTAATGCTACATACCTTAATCACCTATATGCTACTAGAACAAGTAGCTTTAGAAGTTCTAAGGCATTAAAAGCATATAACTCATATGTAATTCTAAATAACTTTGATACATTGTTAAAGACCTTACTTGGTAAGACTATAACTATTGACCAAAGATATGTAGATTCTTTTACTGATGTTACAAATGACAAGTATAAGTTGCTTGACAATTCTAACTTAGTAAAGACATGGAGAAGCTCTGATGATGTAGATGCCCTATCTGAAATGGGTAACATCACTAAGATATTATTGGAGCAAACCCCCGTATTACATTATCCGACTGGAGAGAATAAATTCAATAACTATCTGGAGGTAAAGGACTTTACTTATGTCTTCAATAAACTTAAGAACATTCCAATCTTCTCTGAAATAGTGGATAAGATTAGGTTTGCACCTAACAAGTTTATTCCAGAATTGATTGACACTGCACTTAAAACTAATACTAGAGGATTGACTGCCCATGATAAGGACATTATATTCTCTGTACAAAGAAGGTTCTATAAGAACAATTTTGACCCCTATGGTGATTCTGAGTATTCTCTAACTGAGATTATCAATAAGGAGTACAAAGAAGGTCAGAATGGTGTTCTTAGTCAGAATTTAGTTGACTTTGTATCTGGAATGATTGACAAGACTGTATCTACTAACTATATTGGGTATAGACCATCTGACTCTGGCAACATAGAGATATTTGATGTTAAGGATAATAATCTTAATAGTCACAAGCTGATTATTGAGAAAGGTATCAATAACATTAATAATACTCTATCAACTGAGTATAGAAGAGATTTACTTGATAAGTATTCGGTTAGAAGAAATGGAGCTAAGCTTAGCATTAGAATCCCAGGGTACACTACTAAGAATGGTCATTCACTACACGTTGTTCATGCAAACAATAGTAGTAGGGGAATATCTGTGTTTACTGTTGATTCTAACAGAAACCAAACTCCATTGTCTTTAAGTGAAATGGATAGAATGGTTCTTGAGGGAGATACAGACCTCATAAGAGCCTTAACAGAGTTCTTGGATGATACTCTATACCAATCACTTGGACTGCAGCCCGAAATACTTGATGCCTTTAGAGAAATTGTTGGGGCTAGCTCCGACATAAGTGCTATAATGCAACTTGCCACGTTAGGTGGACGTTCTTTAATGCGCAATCAAATAGAAAAGGAATTAGCAGATGGAACAATGGATAGAGCCTCTGTACCTGAATGTTTCCCAGCAGAGTATAATAAGGAATCTGCCTTGTTTGATAAGAAGACAGGCTCACTGAAGACTGTAATGCCTGACCAAGCTAATATTGTAAGAGATTTAGCTAGGGCACGTATGCTAGTTAATGGTGAAGCCGCCAAGAGTAACTCTCGTGACTTATCTGGTAACTCAATATCTAATAATGGTTTAACTAACCTTATTAATACTGCTAAAGTTAACTGGATTGAAGCTAAGCATCTATCTAGTTATGGCTATAATGTAGCTTCATTAGGTAGTATCTTCGTTAAGAATCCTAATCTTATATTTGGAACTACTGTAAAGAAGGAAGCCCAAAGTAAGGATAGGTCTGTAACTAAGTCTAGTGCTAAGTTCTTCTCGTCTGAGATTGCTCATAGTTCTGTTCTGTATGACTTCTGGTCTGGATTCCTTAATAAGGATGGTGATATGGCTGGTAAGTTCTATATCCAACCTACAGTATATTCAGATAAGTCAAGACATTATTTGATTGGAATTGATGGTATGCAAGTACTGACTCCAACATTTGATGAAACTACTGGAGGTAATGTAGGTGGTAAGAGGATTACAGAGTCTACTGCTGAGGACATTAGAAATGTTCATTATGCTTCTATGGCTCAGATGTATAGGGTTATGAGGGATAACTTAATGGCTGATTATCAGCAGACATTGGCTCCCATACTCCCAATGCTAGGCATTTCAAGTATTACTACGTTCAGCGATGTGGAGAATGTATTTAATGCTATCAATGCTAAGTATAAGCTAAAGAAGGATGTGGAGTTCTTTAGGTCTAAGGGTATGCCAGTTAGTCCAGAGAATGAAGCTGAGTATCGGCAAATCATGCAAAGTCAAATGGCTTTAGCAAGCTCTCCTCAGGATTTGTATATGCTACTTGCTAAGGATGCTAATACTGACGTTATTGACCAGATTCACTTCTCTGGTAAAGGTAATCTAGGAATTAACAAATTGTTAAAGCATTACTTCGAGATGTTCTTGGATGATGCTAAGACAAGAAGTATTTACAATGCTAAGGTTCTTAGAGAGAAGAAGAAGTTTGCGAGAGACTTACTTAATAACAATAAGTTCTTCTTGTATGACAAGAGAGGTGAAATTGACCCTGTATTGAATAAGTTCATACATGGTTCAAACAAGTCTGAGACATATAGTATGTGGGCTGGTCCAGATTATGAATCTAAGTGGGTAGACCCTGATACGGCTGAACTTATTATTGCTAAACTGGTTGATAAGAACGGTAAGGAGACAAGACTTACTAAGAACTCATTATTTGACCCGAAGGATTCTCAAGGCTTAATCCTTAATCCTCTGTTCGATATGTTCTTTGAAGTTGATAATCTAATCTCTAGTAATTTCTTAACCTCTACTGTTGGAGGACCTTATGGTCATCCATTAAAGTCTAGAATAGACCCTAATGCAGATGAGGTAACTAAGATTGAACAAGAGGAGGCTGCTCGTACATTAGCGCAGTTTAAGCGTATGGTTATCTATCCAGCTACTATGCACAACTATGTGCAGAATCAGTTCAACGGTATTCCTCCTCAGTATAATGTCGCAACCATTAGGGATATGTCTGCTTCAGTTCATAACTACTCTGGAGTTACTTCTAAGGTAGATGTTCAAGATGGTAGTGGTTGGGCTAATCCATTCATTGCTATATTGGAGAATAACTCTCTAAATGATGCTAAAGCTGGTGAGGATAAGAAGCCAATTGGTCATAGTATGAATCCTATGTACTTATCTGAATTGGAGCTGAAATATGCTTTGATGGATATTTACAATGAACGTATCAGAGACTCTCAGAAACCCGACAATGAGGGTGTAAGATGGAAGAATATGCTAAAGAAGATGACAGATAGACAATGGGATGTACCCGTTGATTTAACTGTTGCTTTCAATGGCAAACCCGTCAATATAGCTGAGAGCATTGAAAATCCTTACTATAGGGATATAGTTACTGGTAAGTTCTATAAAATTGTAGATATTAAGAGGACTGGTGATAATCTGTATGATGTAACACAAGTGCGGGTTAATAAGATGGGTACTGTGATAGGTCAGCCAGAACTCAAAGGTGGAACTTCTCTTCTTATTGATACTAATTACAAACTATGGGAAGCCTTTGGTGGAGAATGGTCTTGTGATTTAACCGAAATGGGATTATTTGAAAGCAACTCTTCTATTGAAGCGGTAGCTTGGTATATGAACAATATCGGTATAGTAAGAAGTAGAGAGAATGAAGAAGCCTATGGAACAGACTTTAAGCAAGAGCTTTATACATTCGGGGAGGACTATGAGGAACTTCCTTCTGAGAGTGAAATCCGTAATCCTGATGGAACATTTACTGACTTTGCAAACTTATCTCAGATAGAAGTGTACCAACCACTAAAACACTCTGATATTCACTATTTAGTTAATACTAGTGGTGCTAAGTGTGGTGCAACTAACATCAATCCTACAAGTTCTTGGTTCAACGATGCTCCATTGAGAAGCTTCAAGATGTCTACAAGACACTTAGGTATTCAAATGGATGCTGACCACCATGCCGATGATTCAGAATTAACTGAGATGTCTCAGGTGATATCTTCATTGGAAGCTAATGGTTATACTCATCATATTGCTAAGGAAGCATACCATGATTTAGGTTCTATTGTATATTCTACAATGAAGCGAGAGATTGATGCTGTAGCTGAGTATTATAAGATGGGTGATTCAAGAGAAATCTATAACATTGTAGGTAAGTCATTCTTAAAATCATTTGATGATAGTTCTAGCAATAAGGCTAGCTTGGCTGAAGCTATTATCTATAACATGAAGAAGGAGCTTGGTAAGTATCTAAAGATTTCAGAAGCTGATGTTAAACTACCATTCAGTGATAATAATCTGTTGGGTGCTGTTATCTCTAGTGTAACTTCTATGATTAATAAGAATGCTATCAAGAGAAAGTATCCAGGTATTGCATCTGTATTGATTCCATCACATGGTGCTATTCAAATCTATAAGGCTAATGGAATTGATTATACCTATAGTCAAGCCCAGTTGTCTAAGTTAGATTTTAACCATCAATTCAACCTGCAACCTATTATACCTATCACTGACATTGAGTTTGGTGAGAGTTATGTAGTTGTTGAGGGCACTCAAGGCTATCCTGTTGATTCTAATGGTATAGTTCCAGAAGGTGCTTCAATGTGGGATGGTGATATGCAGCATGAAGCTCAGTTCAATCTTAATGTTCCTGGAGTTCAACACATTACTGTTGATAGTATTGAGAAATACAATGCTCTAAGGAATGATACATCTGGTAGGTTAGTTAAGAGAAATCCTTATAAGGGACGTGACTTACAACCTTCTCGTACTCTATTTAAGATTGGAGGTAGACAATATAGTATATTTGATTCTGATTCTATCAAGTCTAGGTATGCTGTAGAGAAAGCCTTTGATAAAGGTGGAGTAATTGATTTGGCTAGAAGCGGAGACATTGATGCAGCTATTGAAATACTTAACGGCTTTAGGATTCCTAATGACTTAGTTAGTGCTAAACTAAATGAATTAGCAAACAAGCTAGCTAATAAGGACTTCTGGAGAATTAGTAACCTTGTTGATGACATTAAGAACCTATATAGGGATGATGTTATCAATACCTTTAAGAGACTATCTGCTGATGGTACTGTTATCATTAATGATGAAGTTAAGACTATAGACCCAGAATCCTTAGAGATTAAGGAAGCTGAGTTAGTATTACCTAAAATCTATGCAACTAGGTTCGGTTTAAGAAGAGGTGACTCTCTGAATGAAATAATGAAGAATAAGGACTTCTTCTATAATAGAATCATTGATGCATGGAATGACAAGACTACTAAGTATGATATTGCTCTGAAAAGAGCTAATGGTAATCATACCTATATCATTCTTAAGAGTGGTGGTAATGCTAAGATTGTAGAAGGTTTACAGAAAGTAAATGTAAACACTATAGTTGAAGACGGAGAGAACACTCTAAGGGTTAATAACAAGGGTGAAGTTGAAGGTCCTCTTAACGATGCTGAAGTTTATGTTGATAGTAGAGGTAATGAAATTATCTTTACTGACAATGTTAAGCAGTTCTTAGAGGAGCAGTATGATGATTACGATGATGTAACTCTGAATTCAACGTTGAAAGAAGGTACTCTAAATTCTGCATTTGATGTAGTTAAGGGTATTGACCACAAACTCACTGAGCAGTATAAGGAAATGGCTCTCCGCATGGAGAACAATGAAGCTATTACACTTAAACTTGCTTTGCAGGAGAAGAATACTCAACTTGATAGGATGTTCCGTCGTCTAGCAAGAGAGAAGAGAACTTCATTCTTGAAATCTCTTGAGTTCATTGCAGCTCGTATTCCAGCTCAATCTATGCAGTCATTTATGCCTATGAAGGTAGTTGCATTCTCTGAATCAGAGAAGAATATTGCTTATGTATCACACTGGCAGATTTGGTTGCAGGGTTCTGACTTTGATATTGATAAGGTATATCTAATGGGTTCTGAGTTCTCGGACAATGGTAAATATATTGGATGGTCTCCTTATTTCAATCTATACTCTGATGAAGTAAGAAAGGCTTCTGAATTGTTACCTATGCCAAGTGGTAAAGAGTATCAGGTATTCTATCCTGATGTTCAACCAGAAGACTCGTTTGATATTACTCAATTAGTTAAGAATGTTAACTTGGCAGCTAGTGATAAACTTGGAACTAACACTAAGCGATTCATTGTTGCATTAGCAGACTTACTAAAGGGTATCAGAGACAGTGGTTATACTAAATTATGGTTAGATCCGAAGAGTATTATTGAAGCTAATTGGATGAATCTGGATACTGTAGAGAAGAGAATTAACAGACACTCTCTATATCTATCTAAGATTAAGTCACCCGATAGGATTATCTCTATGATGAAGAACTCAGTTTCATCTAAGATTTATCGTATCATCAATGACCCAGCCAATATGGTTTCAGCTTATTCTCCGATTGAGATGAATGAGCCTCAAGCAGCAGCTGAGTTATCTGAATCTGGTAAAGAGGCTAAAGAATACACTTTGGGTAATCCATTTGTTAAGTGGAATATGCAATATCAAAATATGACTGGTAAGGACGTTATTGGTATTGCAGCTGTAGGTGAGAAGGTCTTCTTTGCATTATCTTATTACTATAATGAAGCTGCAAGAAGTGGTAATCCTGAATGGCAAGAGAATGCATTCTTTAGAAGGTCATTTAAGCTAATCAAGTCAAGGGATGGTAAGAAGTATCTTCCATTAGTAAGAAACATTATTGCTAATGTAAACTTCGATGGGGTTGATACATCTAAAGTACTTTGGAACTCTATGATTGAACAACAATCTGGAGTTAGTATGGAAGATGCAGGTAAGAAGTATACTGAGGAGGAAGTAGCTTACATACGTGAGCAACTAATGAGTCAGCTTGGAAGTCAGAAGGACGCATCGTTAGTTATTTCAGCTCTATTATCAGCAGCAACTGATAATGCTAAGGAGTTGATTTTAGCTAAGATTAACTCTGGTTCTGATTTAGCTTCTGTATATCTGTATTCAATCATGCTAGGTATTGATTTCAAGGACATAGCTAACCTTATGATTTCTAACACAGTTCAGACTATAGCTAAGTTAAATAAGACCAATATCTTTGATGAGTATAACCAGAGTTCAACTATTGACAGCGTGTTTAATAAGTTGGAGAATGGTTTACAAATCAAGAATTACTTGAATAAGTTTGAAGGTCTTAATGAGGCTATTGCAGCTGTCTATCCCAAAGCTAAAGGTAAGTCTACCCAGACTGCACTGACTGAAATATTCCAGCAGGATAATAGGTTGGAGCTACTCAAGAAGTTGAGGGAGGAATTTAAGACAACCGAAATCTATAAGAACAGTGGATTCCCTAAGTTCAACCTAATGAGGTTTATGAATGATTTTGAAGAACTGGCTGTAATGGCTGACTCAATCTTTAAGAATGAGTTAAGTAGAACAGAATACTATACCTTCAAGAGAATTTATAAGCTAGCTCAAGAGGTTAAACAGTTAGGTTCTATTCTGAGTGCTAATCAAGGATTACAAACTAATATGTTTGACAAGTTTGGCTATCTTGATAGAATTGAACAAGCTGTAAAGGATAGAGTAGACGAGTATGCAACTGGTATAGGGGATAACAGGGATGTTAGTATCTTTAAAATCCTTGAAGACAAACCATACTTAGAGAAGCTGCATGGAGGTAAGGAAGGTGCTAAAGTGTATGTTGAAAGCATTGTTAGAGCAGCTAAAACAGAAGGAATGATTGATGACTTTAATACACTGAGATTCCTAAATGATGATAACTATAGAAGGCTAGCAACTTCTTTCTATAATCTGATTAAGGGAACCATCAACGTGTTAGATGTCATTACTAGAGTTCCTCACTTTAGAGCTACTATTGATATGGCAGCTACAGACTTTGGTATATTTGATGCTATTAGTGCTAAGTTTACTAATGTTTATAATCTGTCCAAGTTACTAATTAGAGATACCTACAAGGTCTCTTCTAGTAAGGATAGAGATTCTATATATAGGAATGTTGGTAATTTCTTAGATAGTGTTATAAACACTAAATGGTTCAAAGATAGAGGTGTTTCATTTACTATAGCTGAGGGGGATAGATACTTTGATAAGTATGGACACACTCATCAAGCTACAGGTAACGAGGTTGTAGATTTAGGCACTGGTCATGGTCAGGCTACTTTCAAAATGTGGTTTGAGAATACAGTAGTTCCAAGTCTTAAGAGAGGTCTTCAAGAGAAAGGCGGAGAGAGAAAACTATCACTTGCCAGAAACAAGTTTATAAGTGCTCTTCAGTTGTCTATTTCTGATAGAACTCTTACTCGTGATGTAAGCTATGCGTGGACACTTCCGATGAATATGTCGAGTATTAATTCCATTACTGAAATGAACAATTATGTAGAATATCTCACTCACTTTGATGAGTTGGATAAGTACACATTTAATGGAACTCCAGTTTCAGAATTGTTCTTCTATTACAACATGATTGTAAATAAGAATAGGTATGGACAGACATCCTTGACAAGATTATTTGAGCACTTTGTTGGTGAGAAGCAGAACTCGGTTGTACAAGATTATTTCAAGTATATCGGTGATATGGACTACAACAAATTACTAAATAACTCTGATTATTCACTTGAAGATGTGATTATGGCTTGTGCTATAACTGTCAGCGGAGGTAACTATGGTAAGAAATTCCCTTATATTAAGGTCTTCAATTCCATACTACAGACTTATGAGCTGTATACGTATATGGGTGAGTTTAACTCTTCAGAGCAACTTCCAGACGAAGTGGCTGATAATCTACCAGAAGGAGATGTCAGTGGTCCTGCTAACTACAAGCTAGTAGACCTTCCAAATCAGAAGGAGCTTATGAACTATTTCACCTGGTTGCCAATGAACTTCAGCAAGAAGCAAGATACAGAACCTCTAGAAGATAAACTGTTAAAGCTAATAAATCAAAACAGAGCAATAGTAAAGTATGAGTGCTAAGAACTGTACTTCTACATTGATAATTGGGGGGCTGGAATTTAAAGTCCAGTCTCCCAACATCAATGGGAATCCTCCAATTAAAGACATTATACAGAACATAATTAAAGTACATGGTTCTGAAATTTCTAAAGCATTATCTGACCCAAAAGGTACGTATGAAGTACTTAACATCAATGATATATCACATCTAAGAGGTAATGCTACATTTAAAGATATTACTGAACACCTAAACAGTTTAGGTAGACAGTACATACCAATGAGAGATAGTCTAAGGGTATTAATATCCAAACTAAACAAAATTGTTCCAGAGTCTGAACAGAACATTCTTTGGGTTGCTTCACCCATAACACTGAACGATGTAAAAGTACCTAATGTAAACGTTAGTACTAACGGAGATTTAGTTATTTTAGACTCCAACAACCTTAATAAGGTATATAACACACTAAGAGAGTATTTCTATGCTAAGACTATTAATACTCCTGAAAAGATTAACCAAATCCTAGCTTTCATAGGAAGTATTGGTAAGGCAACTGACAAAATGAAGTTAAAGTCTGATGTATGGATGGCTAATCTACAATCTAAGTTTACTGAGATGAGAAAGAATCCTGCAACAGCACTACACTATATTGTTAGTGATGATATTATAAACGAATTAGTTGACCTATCTGGAATGAGGTCAGAACTTAATACCTTACTTAGAACACTAAGCAATGTTCAACTAAATGAAGGTAAGGGCAGACAGTGGTGGTTAGAGTGGGACGGTAATGCTGGAACCTATACTAATAGGAATGGTCAGCAATTTAGGTTCAACTTTAAAGAAATGGATACCACTATTACAGAGTACCTAAAAGAGAAAGGTATTGAGGCAAATGAAGGGGAAATTAAAGCTACAAAGGCTGTCCTATTAAGTGGAATATCACAAGGGCATCCATTGTCAAATGATGAGATATACGATTTATGGGACGAATTTACTAGAAAAGGTTGTGAGTAATGGCTTGTATTAATCATAATGATATAACATATAAAACACTTCTAGAACTTTCTGGATTAACCCAGTTAGAACTTGATGCAAAGGTAAGGAAGACGCTGGAGACTACTGGGGAATACCCATTTATTGAGCAAGTAGTGTCTTCTGATACAATTCCCGCATTAGTAAAGAAGTATAAGTTGGTAAAGTCTGGCGATAGATATGTTGCTAAAGATGCTGACTTAGAGGGAGTGGATGCCCCTTATCTAAATAGCATCTATAGAGATTTAGAGATAACAATAACTCCTCTATTCGATGGAGAGTCTTTAATAGACATTAAGAAACGTGCTACTATAAATAGAGATTTAGAAGTAGAAGAGGATTACGTTGGACCATACACTGAACCCAATAGTAATATATTTCCTCAACCTATTCAGGTTATTAATGGGAATTATATCTATCAGCATGATGGTAACTATTACATATCAAAACATAAAGTTGGAAGTTATACTGTATTAAGTAACTTACCTAGAACTAAGAATCTAAAGACAGCTTATTCTAAAGCTACTCCTGTAAATACTAAGTATGAGGTTAATAGGGATGTTCTTAGATTCATATCTGACTATAGTAATCTATTATCTGCAGGGCAGAATGCTGTATACAATACCAATTCAGAACTTCCACCAATTATATCATATTATGGCAATTTTAACTATCCTAAGTTCAAAGTTGATACAACTCTTAAAGGCAAGTATGACATTAGTGAAGAAGGTACTATCCTACTAAATCCAAATAAGATTGGTACAGAACCTAAGGCATTAGAAAGAGCTATCCTTGAGGCTGAGGGGTTCTATAGTGAGGAGGAGATACTTGAATCACTAGACAGACTCACTAATCCGATTAAAGTGGAAACGTTAAAGGTAGGTAATAACCAATATCTACTAAGGTCTACTAATAAGGATAACAAACTTAGCAATTATTATCCAGAGCTTTCTAATGGTAATGTAAGGATTAACAAACTTGAAGCACTGTTAGATAGATTAACTGACTTATATGGAGTTAAATTCAATAGGGTTACAAGTTCCGAATTAAGGCTTGGGGGATTCAAGGATGTTATTCCAGATGCTACTAGAGTTAATGCCTTTATATTAAATGGAGAAATCTACATCAATACTGATAATGCTAGTGACGATGCACCTATACATGAGTTATCTCATATGTTGCTAGGCTCATTAAAGTCTACTGACTATGACCTATATTCTGCATTAGTAAACTCAGTGGAGAGTTTAGATGACTATGATTCTAGGTTAGAAGAGTTCCCCAATAGAGCTAGAATGGATGCTAATGAGGAGATATTCGTAGACCTGTTTGCCAGACACTTTACAGAGAATTTGGAATTACCAGTTGATGCTAATCTAATGGACAGGGCAGAATATGAAATTAAGAGAAATATTGACTCAGCTATCTTCCCTAATGAAAGTACAACTAAAGTTAGTCTAAATAGTATTAGTGGTAAATCATTCTCTGAAATCATGGATTTATTTGGAACATCTATTAATGAAACCACAATAGCTAATGCCTTTAATGGTAACGAATCAGGAACTAACAGACGACTAGCTAATATTAAAGAAGATTTATTAAAACAAGGATTATTAAAAGAGTATTGTGAATAATGGCAAAGTGCGGATATACTCTATTAGGAAGGTCATTTGGCTCTGAGTTAGAACTGAACAACTTCCTACTTAACAATAAACATAGTATAGACCTTGGTAGAATATCTGATATAGTATTTAGTCTTAATAGCAAGAAAGACGAAGTAGTATCTATATTAGATGGTAAACTATCATGGGCTACTAAAATCCAGAGTATTAAGAGAAATCCTAATTCATTCCTGGATGATGAAGATATAGACCCAGAATCGGTAAAGCCATATAAAGGTGTTACATCTGCAATAAAGTTATTTAGACAAGCAGATGGAGTAACCAGATTTGTGCCCGAGTTCAAGATAGAGAATTTCAAGGAGAAGTGCTTTGAAAGGTGGGGTAAGGATGGATTTAGCGCAATGGAAGCTAAATTGGTTGGTAAAGAGCCAGGTGTTCCAGTGAAAGAGAATGAAATGGAAGAAGCTTTCAAAGCACTAACTACTAAGTGGGACTTACTTGGTAAAGTTGGTACTTCACTTCATAAAGTAGCTGAGTTATTTTGGAAGGGTGAAAGTTTATCAGCTATAGTGCAGGATGATGAAGTTAAGAACTATCTTGACCCAGTAATGGCTTCTCATATGTACAGTAACATGGAAATACTGAGAGACCAGTTAATTAAGCTACATGGTAACGGAGACCCCAATAGTGTAAAATTCTACCCAGAGTACGTAGTTGCTGGAGACACTCAAGCCACTGACGATAATGGTAATCCTATCAAACTACTTGGTATTATTGACTTGTTGGTAGTTGATTCTGATGGGCAAGTGCACATATATGACTACAAGACTTCTGACAAAGCTCACGTTGATTTTGATAGTACTAAGAAATTAACATTCGATTATCAGTTAGCTGTTTATAGGCAGTTATTAGAGAGCTATGGATTACCAGTAAGTAGAGCTATGATGGGTATTATCCCACTATCAATGCAAGACTTTGATGGAACTACTGGTAACTTCTCCAACATTACTGCACCTATTACTACTGTAAATGGTGTGAAAGAAATCAACATTGATTATAGAGATAGGAACCCAAGGCTATCCTATGATAGTGCATCTGCCTTTGTAACCAATAACGTTGAAATGGTTATGCCTGTAGAGCCTGTTGAAGATATAGTTACTAAGGACTTTGTTGAGCATATGAGCACTGGGTTTGCTAAGCTATTCCCAGGATATAAGTTCAACAGAGAACTAAATGAGGCTACATTAGAAGCTCTTAAAAGGGATGTGAGATATAATGCATCTACTGGTAAGTGGACTCTTCCAGACTTAAAGAATCCAGGTAAGACTCTAACATTTGATACTCAAGCAGAGGCATATAAGGCTCTTGAAAGTTATCACGAATCTTTGTTAAGCTCTAAGACAAGAGCGACTGAAAGGTTGATTGGTAACATTAGAACTGCTATTAATACTGGTAATACTAACTTCTTGCCCCTATCTAATCGTAAGATTAAGGGACACAGTGCAGGTTGGTTTATTAAGGAATGTAGTAGGTACTGTAACTCTGAATGGAAGGTAATGGATGTTCCAGAATTAACATCTTTGGGTATAATGTTGCTATTTAATAAGAGGGCTAAGTACTTTGACGTGTTAGTACTTGATAACACCCCATTAAAGACTCAACTTAAATTCAAGAAGGGTACTTCCGTTCTTGGTGAATATGCTTCTAACGTAGAATTAGAGCAAAGAGGTATTCCAGCATTGGAGGGCATTGTGGGTAATGTTGACCTAATGAAAGCTATGCTAGCTTTAAATGAACTGCCAGACTTATTCAGAGAAGGTAAGTTTAAATTAGGTGAGATTAGAGTTCTTAATCAAAAGGATGAAACTGGTATGCACACTAGTGCTTGGCAGTTAATGCAGAACTTTAATGAGCTTACTAAGAATGGTAGAGCTGGTGTGGATAATAACTTTACTACTGGTAAAATACAGTTCTTAGAGAATTATCAATTAGCATACTACAATATGATTCAATTCTGTGCCTTAGGTAAAGAGCAAAGTAAATTGAATAATGTACTATCAGAGTTTGAGACTAATCCAATTATTCTTGACCATTCTATAGAGAATCTGATAAAGATGAAGAAGATGTTAGAGCAGGAATATCCTAACCTAACTGAAACTAAGACTACAGACTTCTCTTCACCTCCTGGAATTGTATATGGCTATCTACTTAAAGCTATTAAGGATTTAAGAGGTATGCACTATGTACAAGAAGTTAGGGATGGTAACAAAATAGTTCTACTAACTGATAACCCAGATGTGATGGCATCAGCTAACCTTAGAAATATGTATAAAGTAACCACTGACGGTCTTGTACATCTAAGAACTAATCTTAATAACTTTGCTGCTGAAATGCGTACTGCTATGGAGAAGTTCTGGAAAGCTAAGGGATATTCTACTGAAAGAAGAAATCTTATTGGTGACCAACTATCACTATTTAAGAATATGTTTGTTACTGATAGAGATGGCAAGATTGATAGTAGAATGAGGGTTAAGAGTCCATTTGTTGATAGAACATTAGATGCTGCTGAGAAGGAGTTCCTAACATTCTGGCTGGATAAACTAAACAGATACAGGTATCAAAATATGTCTGAATCTGATTTAGAGGAAATGAGGCTAGACCCTGACAGTGAATACTATAATGTACCATTAATGGAAGCTAGTTCAGCTACTAAGGTACAGGAAGGTGGTAAGGGATTAATATCCTGGTTTAAGAGAAAGGTAGACCAGTTTAGAAATCCTAAGGAATGGGCTGATAGACTAATCACTGGTGCTTTAGACTCAGAGCATAATGAGCAGTTAAAGGAGGATATGGAGAAGTATGAGATGATTGATATGTTTGAGTATAGTGATAATGCAACGTCAAGAAGTAATGCTTTAGAAGAGCATGATACTGTGTTCTTTGAAACTAACTTGAATGACATCATCTATTCATATGCCTTTGTTAAAGAAAGGAAGAAAGCATACGATGAAATATTGCCAGTAGTTAAAGCTACTATGGTTGATATGCTTATGGAAGCTAACTTCCAGAACTTGGACATTAAAAATACTATAGGGTACACTAAGGACTATGTAAAGAACAAAATCATTGGTCAAACATTAGTCCCAGAGAACCTTAAAGGATTAGCTCATTATATGGGTATGGTTAGAAACTTTACCACTACTGCCGCCTTAGGTTTCTCTCCTAAATCTGGTCTATTCCAGATGATGGAAGGCTTCTGGAAGAATGCAGGTAAGGCAATTATTAGACCTATGGGTACTAATCAATTTGGATGGGATGAAGTACAGCAAGCCATGAAATGGGTGGCTGGTGATATGAAAGACCATTTCAAGATAGTATCGTTAGGAGAGCTAATCAACGAACAGTATGCCATTAATGACTTTGACTCTAACGTATATGATAAAAGGCTTAGAGGTGAGCCTGGCTTGATTAACTTCCAGGGTAAGATGCTGTGGACTACCTCTGCACCTGACTACTTTAATAGGATGACTCTATTTGTAGCTCAGATGATAAAGGATGGTTGCATGGATGCTTATTCAATGAAAGGTAATAAGTTAGTCTATGATTGGAAGAAAGATAAGAGGTTCTCTGCGTATGCAGCTGGTAATAAAGCCGATTCTAAGTATGGTTATCAAAAGGCTTTATATGAAGCTATGATAGACCAATTTAGAAATGAAGGTTGGAAGAATGATAAAGGTCAGCCAATCAGCTATGATGATGATTTACCAATGGCTTATACTAATAAGGAGGCTCAGAGTTTGAAATCATTTGCAGACCAAACTTATGGTTATTACTCACATGAGACTCAAATGATGTTAAAGAGCTACTTCCTCGGTGCTCAGTATATGCAGTTTAGAACTTATTGGTCAGCTTTGAAGAATAGGTACTTCCTAAAAGGTGGTGTGTATTCACAAGGTAATTTCCAACAACTTGTAGACGAGGATGGTAATAAAGTTTATAAGAAACTTGTAACTATTAATGGTGTACAACAGTATGTTCAGACTACTGAGAATACAGGTGAGCCATTTATGGTGTGGAGAGGTAACTGGCAGGAAGGTATATTCATGTCATTTAGGGATGGATTTAAGGAAATGCTTGAAGGGTTCCGTGATGATGGATTGTCTGGAATAGTGAAAGGTGCTAAAGAATTTTGGAACACTAATAACAGTGAACTTAGAAGGGTAAGGCACGCCAATTTACAGCAATTCGGATATGATATGGCTCTTTGGGGACTAATTGGTAGCCTACTTGGATACTTCTTAACCCAACTATTAAAGGAGCAACAGAAGGCTGATAAGGGTCGAGATTTAAGTTGGGGAGATGTAATGCTGAGGGATGCAGAAAGTATCTTCGTTTCCTCACTAATTACCTCAACTGACGATTTAGGTGCTTTTGAATCAATGCTATCACCTCTTACAGATTGGACTCCGCCCTCATTCAGAATGTTAACTAATATTTGGAATGATGGTTGTGCAGTAATTACTGGAGATAAGGATTTTAGTAAAGCTGTCATAAATAACATTGGTGTACTAAGACAAACTAGAAACTTCTGGTACGATGCTAGTGAGGCAGTTGAAAGTGCAATTGAATAATGATTATTGGAATTTCTGGAAAGAAACAATGTGGTAAGGATACCGTATGCAAAATTATTAAGGCATTAGATATATGGAATAGGTACGGAGATGGAGATATGCATACATTTGTAAAGATGTTACTTAAGAGTCCAAGTCCTTTAGGCAGTATATGGTACAAGCACGCATATGCTGATAAGCTTAAGCAAGTCTTAGCTATTATACTTAACATAAATGTTGCTGCATTCGAGGATAATATATTTAAGATGTCTAACAGTGAGATAGTTAAGCCAGAAGGAGGATATTATACTAATAGAGAACTTCTACAGAGATTTGGAACTGAAGTAGGTAGAAGTATATCTCCAACATTGTGGGTAGATGCTTTATTCATGGGCTACAGTGAGGACGACCACTGGATTATTCCAGATGTTAGGTTTCCATCTGAAGCTGAAGCTATTAAGGAAAGGGGTGGTATAATTATTAGAGTAGATAGGGAAACCTTCTCTCGTGATACTCATCCTTCTGAAGTGGCATTGGATAATTATGAAGGTTTTGATTACAGAATAGATAACAATAACGATATAGAACATTTAATAGATAAGGTAAAAGAGATAATGTCTCAACTAAACCTTATATAAAGCAATTAGGGCAACACTGGTAGGTAATTCTACTGGTGTTGCCCTTATTTTTTTTACTTAGTCTTTCTTCTCTACATATTCAGGTTCTCTTTCATCCTGCTGCTTTAGATAAGTGAACATTCTCTTACCTAACGCCTTATAGTCTTTCTCACTCTTTGATTTAGAAGCCCTCTTAGCCATTCTGATTAGGGTTCTTGTATTCTTTCTACTAAAGATTCTCTCTCCTCCTTCTAATTCCATTTGAGTGGAACCATCAGGGGCAATTACCTTCATTTTGGGTAACTCTTCATCCTCTTCAATATCAAGTTCATCTCCCTCTTTAATGCCAGAGCCTTGATTAACTTCTAATACAAATTGTACATCATCTTCCTCAGCTATATTCTCATTCTCAGGTTCTCCCTGATATACTGATATTACTTCCATATCTTCATTAATGAAAATGATGTCTAGTGGAATTTTAGTATCCTTCATCCAGAACCCTACAGTCTGAGGCTCCTCGAAAAAGAATAACATTCCTTCATCATCTTTCATTTCTGTAACTCCTTGTAGACCTTTCATTCTTTCCTCTTCAGTTCTAGCACAAGTTACATTATACTCTCTGTCTCCTATTTCAATCTTCATTATTCAACTGTATTTAATAGTCCTGTGTTATCAACTGTATTCTCAAGAATCTCATGTACAAGCAGTTTACCAGCTTCAATAGCAGCTTCATCAGAACCGTCTTGCATTAGTTTCTCCAATTGCTTAGTAACCTCAAGATTGAAGATTATCTCTTCTCTCTCTACTTCTGCGTGTTGCTTGATGTCTCCACCTTTCTCTTCTGTAATAACTGGAATACCTTTAGTAGTTACCTCTTCAAACTTCTCATCCACATTCTCTAAGTGATGTTTATGAGCGTGTAGAGCACCATCTGGAATCACATTAACTGCTCCTCCATTTTTAAATCCAGCTACCTCTTCCATTCTAACCTCTTCTTGAATCTTCTTTCTCTTCTCTTTCTGTCCTTTAGATAGTTTAACTACTCTCTTAGCGAAGTCTTTATCCATCTTTAAGCCAGACTTACCAGCTCTTACTGTATTTTGCTGATAACCCCCATTTAGTTGTAATTGAGTTCCAAGTCCAAGTAAAGGATTGTTAGAAGCTGCGAATGCCATTTGGGCTTCATCAGCTATATCACCCATTTTGACTTGTTGCATCTGAGCATTGTGTATTTGTCTATTAGCTTTGTTCCTTGCTCTACCACTAAGTAATCCATACTTCTTACCACTCTTAGTAAGAGCATCATCTACAGTAGATTGAGTTCCACCATAAGCAGAACCTACTTGTTCAAATGCTTCATTATCCTTAGTAATAGTATCGGCTTTCTTAGCTCCAATAGCATTAACCAATCCAATTGGAGTTAGTTTAAGAAACTTACTATCTAATATCTTGTCCGCTGTAGTCATTTGGTCAGTTCCAACTCCCATAGCTGTTAATCCATCTGATAACATTCCACCTACTTTCATAGCACCACCGATAATAGTACCAACTCCAGGTATAGCAGATACAGCATTAGCAGCAGCATCATAGCCTTGATTTAGTCCAGTAGTTAGTGCTGATTGTTCTTTCTGGGGAATTAGACTTCCAACTACATCAGCTATACCTCCAGCCACATTCATGGTATTACCAATCTTAGCTTTGCTAAATATTCCACTATTAGGAGTAACAGTAGAGGAGTTCCCACCAAACCTCTTTATGTCCTGTATAGCCTTATTAGAATCTCTGTTGAATTTCAAGGACATACTTAATGGGTCTCCCATCTTAGCGTTAAAATCAATTAAGCTGTTAGTCGGAGCCATTATTTGCTCAGCTGATTTACCAAAGTCAGCAGCCCAGTCTTTTCCCATTAAATTCTGATAGACTGGTGTCCCATTGTTTTGTGGAATGGTATAGGGACCCCATGTTGAAGTCCCTCCCCACTGGTATCTTTTAACTAGTTTACGCATAACTTACGATATATAATGTTTTTAAAGCTGTTATTATAGCTAACTCGTCACCAGTATATCTCACTTTAATCTTTATGTACTTATCCCTAATTCTAGTCTCCTTTCTTTCATTAGACCATTTATTAACATCCAATGACAAGAAATCAGCACTATAACCTCGGTCCCTTAATTCAGATGGAATGTCAGAATTACTAGTAATATTTAGAGCAGTCATACTCTCTGGTAATGGATTGTTAACTAGGTTAAGAGGTGGGTATGTATTACCATCCTTATCCTTAACAGTCCAAGCTAATTCATTCTTAGCCCAATAAGTTATAGAGGGTATTTGGATATCCCACTTATCTTCTAAGTAGTCCATGTTACCATTTATTCTACCATACTCCATAACCTCATACCATTTACCATTTTGAGCTAGTACATTTGTATATCCAGCTGCTATAAGTGAGCTATATCTATCTTGAGTTATCTCTTGTAAATATCTCTTCTTAAAAGGACATGCCTTGACATGAGTAGCTATCTTAAATTCATTTAGTTGGCTATCATGCACAATCTCTGAACCAGATATTGATTGGTAGTCTCTACCAGCTGATGTCATTGATTGGTAATGGTCTTCAATATCGTTCAGACTATCTACCCTTGAATACAATAGTGGGAACATAACTGACATATCCTTGTACTTAGTAGTACTGTACAATATGTCTCTTTGTTCTGGTATAACATCCAAGTAATCATGATTATAAACTATATCTGCACCATTATATTGGTATAGATGCTTAGTAGCCTCTTGCCTAAAATACATATTCTTTTTGTCTTTGGCAAAGTTATATACTTCTCCAACAACTTCAAAATGGAATGATTCAGGTTGGGTCTTATTACTTATAATCTGTAAGTTATTAAAGATTTTATGTACTGATGGATTATCAACTACAATAAATTCCAGCTCAAATGGATGTTGCTTACCATACCAATAGCAAGGACTAATTGGCTTTCTAGTAGGCATTAATCCAGCTTGACCATGTTTCCAGAATGAAGTAGTTAGTAAGTCATACCGCATCTTAGTAACTACAGTTACATTAGAGTATAATGTCTTTACTACATTTCTAACTTCACCTTCAACTAAATCAGTTCCTTGATTATATACTACAGCTTTAATAGGTATTGTCCACCTACTATCTCCGACTGAATTGGCATTGACTGATACCTGATTACCATTAGTAATGAAGAACTTATTTCTAACCCTATCGTCAGCAATACTATACTCAATGTTAGAACCGCTAATATCAAGATTTAGTTGCAAGTTACCTAACTTAGCTTTACCATCTACTACAGTTAGTACGTTATCAACTACTGCACCACCCTGCATACTAATAAGAGGATAGTTAGAAGTTATCTTAGTAATTGTCTTAGATGTGTTTCTATCAAAACTAAAGAAGATGTTGTCAATATTCTCAGAATATGATGGAACCCATGAGTAGAATGTTACAAACTTCTGCATAACTTCATTGTAGCATAAATTCCATACATTCTCTTCCAATGTATTAACATCATCATAGAATGTAAACATCACATCTTGCTTAAATCTATTATAGTGAGTTTTAACGTTCCTAATACCAATAATTGGAGTCTTCTCTTTCTCAGTAAGTGAGATATTGTCATTTAAGAACTTCTGTACTTTAAAGTCTGAGATAACCTCGAACAGTTGTCCATTAGTTCTCCAAATCTTCTTCCCGACTGTATCCACTCCATAGACGTAATAGGGAGTCTTGATGACACTCTCTGACCACTGAGTACCGAATGTATCAGACAGCATTTTTGGATTCTCTGGAAGTACGTTAGAGGTGTTTATGAAGATATTTCCACCTGCACCTTCACCTGCAACGGCTCTTTCATTGACTGGTATCAAAGCAACGCCATGTTCAAATACACAGATAATGCTACCAAACCATTCAACTAGCTTAACTATACTACCATAAGTCAATGGATAGTCTCTATAGTTCATTAATTTGAATACTCTATAACCATTCTTAAATGAGTCATTGACATTAATGTCAGAGTACATTACTCTAATATGGAACTTGTTCTTAATAGCTGGAACATTTGGCAGTTCATAGTAATACTTATCAGATGTAGTAGAGTTAATACCACCATTTATAACAAATGATTCTGGTATTTTAGATTCACCAGTAACTGACATAGCTTGTAATGGATAGAATCCTCTAGCTTTACCAGTTAATCCTAACTCTGAAGTATATGACATATCAACACTTCTCATAGATAGGTTGACATTACTACATACCTTAATAGTAACCCAGTGCCCCATCTTAATGGCATTTACGTCGCCTCTATTGATTTTGCCATTCTTCTCGCTATCACCTATTGTGTAGTTATCCTTCCATGACATTTGGTCTACAATATCATCATTTATAGGAGCTGCTGGGTCTTGGAAGTTTCTACACATTCTATGTGTATAGTTACCTATATAGCAATCTCCTCTAAACAGGTTCTTAGCTATCATAGTATTTCCATCCTCATCTAAATCATCCCATAACATTCTGTTACACATAGCATAGAATGCAGATGAATCCTCATACCTAATTTCAAAGTAGGTATCTAATAGGTTTTCTTCATAGTTAGGAATCTTAATATCAATAAGACTCATCTTATTAGTATTATATCCCTCTAGTCCTATGTAAGGTCCCCAACTTCCTCTTAATAGGTTGCGAGCATTAGAAGATTTATTTGTATAGTTGTAGTAAGATACTCTCCATGCTTCTTCAGCTTCTCCAGCCCTTGCACTAAATAACTGTTTCTTACCCTTTAATGCCTTAACATTATCACCAATAGCCATAATGTTATATGTCTCGTCTTGGGTAGAATTATTAGTAACGTAGGATAGGTTGTAGAAATGAGTACCACTTCTGTCAAAGTATTTCTTACCGAACTGTGATTTAGCCATCTTGACTTCAAACTGAGTACCAGTGAATAGTTGATTGAAGTATGCTTGCCTTAATTCAAACTCTGGGCATAAAGCAGCATATCCTTCCAATACTTTATCCTTATTAATGTCCTCACATCTTCTGTCAAAGTCATGTGTTAGAACTCCGTCATTGTCTAAGAACCTTTCTACTCTATATGTTTCAGCACCAGAAGGAAGCACAGGTAGGTAACTTGTATTCTCTAATCCGATTGTAACTGCTTGAGCTAATGTAGTAGGTATTCTCTTCTGTCTTACAAAGAAGAATCCTTTAGTATACCTCTTTAGCTCTCTAACGGCATCCTTGCTAATTTTAATATCAAATCCAATTGGAACTGTACCACTATCAGCTAATTGATTGCCATTATACTTAATTTTAATTACACCCTTAGAATTTTCATTCTGACTATCCAGCTTGTATGTCTCCTTGTTAATGGGGATGTACTCTCTATTGGCTTGGATAACAGCTATGTTATTTGTACTAGTTGGGTCGAAGTCTTTCTTAAATAGAGGATAATCTTCCCAATCTATCCTATCAGTATCACCAGGTATAGCTAATCTACTAATACCTCTAATATTAAATACTGGAGATAAAGTATAATCATTAAGAATGTATACTACCCCTAGTCGGTAGATTTCGTCATTCCAGTATCCGAGTCTATTATAGATGTTCATTACATTATAATACTCATACTGTCCCGATTCATCCTTATAATCCTTATCAACTCTACCTATATTGTTCTCTACATTTAACTCTGGTAAGAAGTGTAGAGATAGGTCTGTAAGCTCCTTATATTCAATATCTGGATTAGCTACGTTACCTAAGAATAACATATTCTGACAAGTAGTCTGTGCTACTGCACTATTAACTACATTGTATGCTACGTTAATATCATTGATACTAACAGCTTGTACAGTTTCAAATCCAGTAATACTAATCTTAGCTACATTGTTATATACAGCAAATTGTTTCATAATCTTAAACGATGTAGTCATTTCATTTCCATCTATATCAGATGTACTTCTTGTATAGTAAACTACTACATTGTTATAAGATGAATCTATGTTAGTTAGTAAGAATGAAGCTGACTTATAACTGTTTTCATCTCTAATTCCACCTTGTATAGAGGATGGGTCATTCAAATTACCAATATGGCAAGTTACTATGCCTGACTCAGCTATAAAATCTGTCTCATTCCCATCTGAATCTGATAACTTAAAGTAGAATACATAATTACCAACTCTTAAATTACCACTGGTGTTTAATCCCATGAATGTAAGGTTAGCAATATTGTTAGTCTTCTTGTAAAGAGATATGTCAGATTCAAAGGAATCTATATCGTATATATTAGTGTCATTATCTCCTTCTCTATCTACAATCTGATATGTATTCATACCAGTAGATGAGAATCTTGTGTTAATCAACTTAGGATATGTACTTCCGTCATTAAGGATAAGGTTAACTGAACCATCATAAGATTGTTGTGGAACAATATCAATAGGATGGTTCAGGTCAAAACTGAGTAATTCTGTATCCAGGTTTATTAAGCTACCTTTAGGATACACAATTACTCCGTTCTCCCTTATATCTTCATTAGTTCTCAGAACCCTTAAAGGATTGTATTCATAAACTAATGCTCCCTTCTGTTGAAGTTGATTTAATCCTAAGTCAAGGTCTAATACCTTACCACTTAGTGATTTGAAATTCATATATTATGTGTAAATAGATTTATTACTCTTTAGGACATTAACTGCTAAGTCTGGAGCATTACTATCTTTACCTTTCGTCCAAGTTCCTATACGAGTACTTGGTGATTTAGCTAAGATTTCATTATAATAACCATCAGGTATCTCTCCAGATAGATTCTCATAAGCATATGATGTAACAAACACATTATTGAATGGTTCATCAAATGTCCATGTGTAGCCCTTCCAGTCAACTAATGTTCTAGCTGATATAGCTTTAGGCTTGTACGAATTGAATGTCAAACTACCATCATTATTAACAGTATATCCAACACTAGAATCAGCTATATAAATCTTACCTCTTTCTATTCCAGTTAATGGGTCAGAAGTAACTGTATAAGCTGAATATGCATTAGTATAGCAGTTAAGAATATCAGCATCTTTAGAGAAGTCCAAATCGTCTCCTATAGTAACTGTAGTAGACATAGATTGATTCTTATGGATGCTAAATATAGGAAGATAGTTATTTAATCCTTTAATAGCCGCAGTCCATCTACTCATGTGGGTTTCTATAGACGTAGTATCACTTCCTAAGAAGAAGTCCACATTTACATTAGTACCACCATTTGGAACTCCAATATTAATAGTACATAATGTGTCAGAAGCTACATGATATACATAGTCTAGATTGTTGGGTCCGACAAAGTTAACTGTCCTACTTCCTTTCTGTAGTATCAATAACTGGCTTAACAAGCATCTAACCATCTTATCTACTCTAATAAGGTTGTCTGTTCTATTAGAACCACTAGAAGGAGTAGTAGGTGCAGTACGTCTTGATGCCAGATTAACTGGGTGATGAACTCCATTAATGTCTTTCCATGTTGCAAATAAGAAGTTATCTCCCCCATCTACCTCATTCTTGCTACAACTCCATCCATCAATAGTTCTTCTTGAAGCATTGTACCACAGTGAAGCACTATCTTCGTCTTTACCTCCGAATATACCTACAGTACCATTACCCATGTTAGATAAACTAGTCTGTAGACCTGTATCATCTAAACCTGCGCCGCTATTCTGACCACTACCTACAGCAGCTCCACTAGCTGTTACAGAGCAATTATACTCCATATTCTTATCACTAGCAAGCACACATCTTAGATTACCATTCTCTTCTCCGAATGAGAATAATTTCTCCTTCTGAGTTAAGTCCATAGATTGCTCGTAAGCTGGTCTTAGTTGCTCTTGGCTGATTGTCTTAGAAGCCACGCCTCCTGCATTTGAGTAGATGTACCTTGTAGTAGCTAACTGACCTACTAGTTGGTTATTAACCCATGAGAATTTCTTACCAGGCACTTCCTTTGATGTGGGGTCTGACATACTAGCTGTTAATGTAGAGTTATTGTTAGGTACTACATCTGAATGGTCAAAATCACAGGAAGATACACTTGGAGTAGTTCCAAAATAGTTATTAACTATCTTTTCATCTGGTTTACCAGCATACATCTTCTTATCGTAATCATATCCAGCAGCGGGTGTTACTTTGACCTCATAAGTACCAGTCTTACCCACCTCATACTTATATCCAGATACATCAGTATCTAAGGAAGGTACTTCTGTAATGAATTGAGATATACTAACTCTTGTAATAGGAGAAGGAGATGTTGCTGCACCAGCTTTCAATGTTAGCGTTGGTGTTCCCACTTTCTTAACAGAAGTATTAACTTCACTCTTTACATCTAATAGAACTCTCTTTCTTGCATTACCATTAGGAAGTCCAGTATTAAAGTCTGGAATTTCCTCGTAGAAGTCATTAAAGTATCCGCCAGTGTATATTAGTTTATAACCTACTGTCTTCTTAACCCCAGCTACGTATCTATCAATTCTAACTATATAAACCCAGTTCTTCTGAATTGTACTATCATCAAATGGGATAATCTCTTCAAAGCTACCATTATAATACTCCTTAGAGATTGCATACTTGTAAGCACCATTTAGATTCTCAGCATTATTGGCTTCCGCAGAATCAGTAAGGCTTATGAAGGTAAATTCTATCTTCTCAATATCAGAATCCTCATTGAGGTTATAATAATCATATCCCCAGCCAATCTTCAGATATGTATCAGTAACAAAGAACCTCCACTCACCTAATACTTCTGAATTAGTTCTAATAGCATCAAAGTCTATAGTCCCACTCTTAGCCATTCTCTCTAATACTCCATAAGGGCAAGCGGGCATGATTTTGTACTGAGTCTTACCAGTCTTACCACTCTTTACAATGGTAGATTTAACTGATGATGAATCAGCTTCAATTAATCCAACATTATCTGGATTGTTCTTAGTTGTACCTTTGAATACTCCAGTAGTTTCTCCAGAGAACTCTACACTAATAACTTTAGTATCATCATTGCATGAGTACTTCCTTATCAGGTTAAATGTGTCAAAGGTCTTTAACTCAATTACTAAAATTAATGCTCCAGATGATTTAGCACTAAATACTTGGACTAGTTCTTTAGACTTAATAACATCCAACATAGGTGTGTTACTATTCTCGTAAATCCATAGTCCATTGTTATATATCTTTAGGTTCTTCTCATCTATATAATCAATGCTACCACTACTATTTATAACTCCCAATCTTAACTTGATAGCTCCTCTATTAATTGCCTCTTTAATAGCAGCGTCAATAGTATTAGCAACTATTACAAATCTATCTCCAGGATGAAATATCTTAACTTCATCTGAATTTTTAACTTGGAATAGCTTCTCCTTGTAATATTCCAGTTCTATGTAAGGAACACTTCCCTTCATAGTTATGAATTTAGAGAACTCAAATTCAATCGGAGTAACATTTAGGTCTTCTCCCTCATACAACTGCTGAGGAGATGGGAATGAACCTATCTGACTCTTACCAGTGATTGGGTTATGAGCTGCAACGTAAATAATACCTCCATGTTCCTTCATTCCTACAGGTACATATCCCTTATCGAGATAGGCTGTATGAACTTCTCCATTTCCCATATCATTCTGTAATACAAACTCATTACCATTGTATGTTATTATAGTACCATTTAAGCAGTTTGTTAATACATTGCTGGGAGTGGTTAATGGGTGTAAGTCCATTATTAAACCCTCACCAAAGGTATTAATTGCTTCTTTTCTCATATTTTATAAGTTCATAGTTGTTACTACTAATAAGTATGTCCTTGAACGTACTTGGATTATCTCTTACTAATGCAACTTCTAAATCATTGCACTTCATTGTATCTTTGAAGAATGTATATCCCATGTCTGTGATGTATCTGTATCTTACGATGTATTTAGACCAACTGTAAAACACCTTAGCCTCATCGAAGACCTTCATTCCGAACTTATTATGGAATATGAAATTCTTCTTCTTTCTTCCTCTTCCAGTGGTGGACTTAACTATAGATTCATATTCATCTTCAGTCAGTCCTATATAATAGTACCCATCCCACTCCTTAACTTTCTTAGAGTATAATACTCTTAGCTTCCTTCTTAACATTCTTCTATAATAGTTGTAATGTTTAATAGAATCACGTGTAAGCTGTCCGCAGTAGAACCAGTATCTGTACTTAGTACTACTAATAAGAGTATCACATCCTCTAAGATTATAATAATATAGCATTCTCCAGCCGTATTCAACAGCTCGTTTAACATCCTCTGGAGGTACAGTTGGGAATTGGGCTATTAGGTCTGGTAAATAATCATTGACACTTTTTAGCATTAATAATATTGTTTACCTTGATTTGTGTGTTCTAATATCCTATCTCTATGCTCAGGGTCAAGATATATTAGCTTCTCCCTCATAACTCCCTTAGATTGGAAGTGAAATACCATTTGATATGCACAGAAGTTGGATGCTAGAAAGTCTACCTTAGTCCACTTACCATTTCTTCTTGCCTTAGAGAACTCGTCTCTCTCGAATCTCTTCATCTTCAACTCAGCCCTCCTAGACCTAGTCGGGAGGGTAAATGTAGCATTATTCTCAATTATATCTTCCAAAACCATATTCAAGGCACTCTTAAATATCTTCTTAGCGATAACTTCCTTGTGCCTATTACCTATTAATTCCTTACATGCCTTTGAAGTCATCTTCATCTTCTTAGTAGGAAAGGAGATGAATAACTCATCTATATTCATGGCATATCCTGTAGCGTAATTCATTATTTTACAAATTTCCAAGTCTTATTAAATATCTTCCTATTCCAGCTTGTCTTAGCATCAAGGATTTCATTCATATCATTCTGATTGATATACATTGGAACTCTGGCAGCATCACATAGTCTATACCATCTTTGCTCAAGAAGTTGTGCCTCTTGCAACATATTCTGATTATGCTTACTCCAACCTTCCTTAAACCTGTCTGTGTATGCACAATAACAAGCTATTGCATCCTTCTCTTTCTCATTGATAAATGGCAATCCATCATCATCTAATAGGATTCCCTTATATAGTATGTTGACTGAACCATAATCCTTGTCAAAGTAAAGAGTGTCATTTACTCTCTCATACTTAGCCAATTTACCACTAATGTAGAATGGGTCTTTATATACCTTACGTCCTTCAATGTAGTTCTCAATGAATTGTGATTGATAATCTCCATTAACTGTATCATTAGTAGTGTATCTCCAGTCCTCAAAGTCGTATGTTACAGCCTCGATAAAGTCACAATTACATGGTAGTGTAACTGTTAAGGTTTCACAATCTATCTTACACCTATATCTATATAGTTTAGTTTGTCTATTACCTATCTTATTCCAGGCAATCAGACCTATTTCCTCGAACTCTTCTGGTGCTAATTCTATACCATATAATAGATTAGCCTGAGCATATGCTGATTGAAAGTTTTCCATTATTTAGGAGTTTGGTCGTTAGGTAATATTGGAGCAGCTAACTGTCTGTAATAACGTAGCTTCTTCTCTGTTAATCTCTTCTTTATTTCTGCGTCGATGAAAGTCATATTATTAATGTCTAATGCAGAACAACATCCATAAGTTTGTAACTGACGTGGATCTTTGAATATACCTACCACAGATACTTGCTTTATAACTGGCAGATTGAATATCCAGCAGTCATACATATTATTGGCATTAGGAGTAACATCAATGTACACATAAGGTCTGTTCTTAGCCCTCTTTCTGTATTTATGATATTGCATTACTGTTGGACTTATGTACCATATAAATGGCTGTCCCTTGTCTACAGAGCCTATGTATTCAATTCCTCCTCCGAACTCGGTTATGAGTTGTGGTATTTCAAAATGGAATGCGGGTGTACCGTCTGCCTTATTCCCACAAGTACAGCTCTCTATATCCTTACAGTCTACGTTAATGCAGTTAATAGACATTAATAAGTCCCTCTTAGGAATAAGTCCCTTCATGGAATATTCCTTAATGATTTGTAGCCTTTCATCTACAATATCGTCTTCTAGTTGTTCTATTGATAATGTGTTTGTAGTGGTATAACCTCTAAGTCCAGACACTATATCATTATAGATTGCAGATGCTAATTTAAAATAATATCCCATAAGTACAAAATAAAAAAGGCGACGACTTAAATGGTCATCGCCTTAGTATTAGTAGGTTATTTTAAGCTACGTCTTCGTTATCTGCACCTGGTTTCTTGATTTCATGGATTGTACCAAGAACCTTTAGAGCAGTCTCAAATTCAGTTGCTAATGAATCTAGTACATAGAATACATGAGTAGTCTTAGATGTAACTTGCTGACCAACAGCAGCACCTCCGAATAGACCTCTATCTACCTTGTACTCAATGATGTATTGGTTATACTTAGCACCTGGAACAGGAAGCTCTTCTTGGTTAACAGCTTCAAACTTCCTAGCCTCGATAGTAGGTAATCTAAGGTCTTTTAGGATATGAGTATAAGTACCGAATCCTTCAACACTCTTAGTGATTTTACCTTCGATAACATCCTCAAATACTTCATTAGTAAGTGGGTTGTTAGCAGCTACGTTAAGTTTTTGAATCTTAGCCTCAGTGAATAATTGATATTCGTCTACTCCGTGGATTATTAGCTTATCGCTATTAACCTCAGTCTTGATATACTTGTCACCATAGAAGGCTTGAATCTTATCAATAACTCTCTTGATTTCCTTAGCAACATCAGTTGCAGCAGTAGAACCAGAAGTGATTCTGAACTCGTAAACAAAAGGCTTACCTTTGAATACGAAGTCATTAGAGTAGTATGAGTTCTGGCTTCCAGATAATCTGATGTATAACTTCAACCTATAGATACCTACGCCTGGGTTAGTAATAGTGAACTCTGCCTTACCAATAACTGGGTCGGAAGCAGCTCTCTTATACATCGCACTTACGTTCTTCTTGAGGAATTTGTTTACACGTCTTACCTCAATCTCGTCTGAACCCTTAACGATTTTATCTAAACCAGTGGTTACATCTTTCAGTGAGTTTAATACAATAGTGTTAGTGTACTGAAACATAAATTAAATTATTTTTTGGTTTGTGACTGTTGCTGAGCTGGATTTGCAATAGTCTGATTAACTGCTAAATTAGTTTGAAGCCTTGGGTCACCTGCGTTCTCCAATAATAGCTTTGCCAGCTCATTTATAATCTCTTGACACACATAATCTGGAAACTCCATGACTTGTGATGTATCTTCAACCATTTCAATCTGGTCTTGTGTTAGTCTAATTTTTTGAGGAGTCTTAATGTAATCAACAAATATGTCAGTTAATTGAAATACAGAAGAATCCTTGCCGTACCTAATTTCAAGTCTAACTTGAGATGGATTTCCATACCTATTAACTCCTGGCTGTTCTACTAAATCTACTGATTTACCTCCAATAGTAATTTTAGTTGGAAGTGAACCATCTGTACCAGTAGTTTGCTGAATAGTTGTGTTTGGTGATATACTTCCCTCTCCAGCAGTAAGTCTTACTGGATTAGTAGGCATTGTCGTAGCACTATTTACGTTGTGTATGAAGTAATAAGGATTTCTATAAGAGGGTTGCATATAGAAGTTCCTTATTATCTGTGACCAAAGGTCTGAGGTTAAACGCTTAGCACCAATTTGTACATAAGTACCAGCGTCATAGCACTCGTATGTCTTTACTACTTTGAAATTGCACACGCAATTCAAAATATGTAAATAATCCAATGGAAGATTTACTTCATAAACAGCTCCATACAGTGAGTTAGTTTGAGAACTAACAGCAGCGTATGTGTTTGTAGCCAGAGTAGGCTGGAGGATGGCAGTAGATTTTAAAACTCTAATGTCATCTGTTGATTGTTGATTTACATCATAAATGTTGTACTTCTTATTAATGTATTGGTATATCGCCTTATTTAATAAGTAGTTAAAGTCCTCAAGTAAAATACTTGGAGCAGCAGTCTTGTTCATTTCAACTAATGCTCCTCTGTATACTTGTTTCGCTGTCATTTAGGTAATGTTATTTCTTAGATGCACTTTCTTCTAAGTACATATCGGGATAAGTATCTCTCTTAATAAGTTCAAGTACCTTACTGTTAGTAGGGTTCTTCATCCAAGTGATTACTGCATCGTCAGTTGCACCTAATACAATGCTATCACCATATAGATAAACCTTATTCTTAACGTATATGACATTCTTGTCTTTAGCGTCAATAAACATCAATCTCAGATTAATATCTCCACCAGTGTATAGGTCAATAATCTTCTCTGGAGATTTATGTGATATTTCAAGCAAGTAGTCTGTAATGTCTGCGTCTGGTGCGTTACGCATATTCTTACCAAGCAATCTAGCTTTAAGTGCTCTACCTTCCGCACCTTTAGGGTCACCATAGATGTAAGAGTCAGCATCATGGATAAGTTTCTTCTTAGAGATTCTCTTAGCAGTATCATATCCAGGTCTTTCTACATATAGTTCAGCTGTACCATAACGAGCACGAGCCTTACCCTCAGCTATTTCACCATCAATTAGTAAATTTCCTTTAGAGTCCCTTGCATCTCTTGATAATGCAATAAGAGGACAATGTTGTATTGAGTGCCACTCAGCAGCCTGCCATTCATCATTTAGGTTAAATGTAGTACCATCTTCAATGATGAACACTTTATTCTCAGGAATAAGTGGTTTACCTTCATTTCTATCCTTATCAGAGATAATCATATCACCCTTACTATCTACTGGTCTCACGCAATCAGGGAATCTACCAGTCTTTGGGTCCCTAACAGGATTCATGAAGTACTTCTGTCCAACTTTACCGAACACACTTCTTAAAATAATTATATCGTCTAAAACATCAGCCATATTAATTCATATTTTTATTGTATATCATACATCATCTTTATAATGAGTATGAGAGGGACTATAGATTAGCCCCTCCCAACACATCTTGATTATATATTTTTTATTACGCTTCTTTCATGATGAAGCTTCTGTATGGAGAGAATACTCCAACACCAGAATAACCCCAGTTGATTACTTTAGATGCAGCTGTAGTACTTGAAACAATACCAGAGCTTAGACCATCTAAACCACCCACACCTGGATACTTGTTAGTAATGAAGTCACCACCCTTTAATGTAAACATTTGGATAGCTGGTTCACCGCTAGTCTTATCAGCAGTAAGGTCAAGCATTAGACCAAAGCCCTTCTCAGAACCCCATTCACGAGAGAATGTTCTGTCCACCTTAAATGAAATAGTGTTACCACCGATTTCATAGCTATTGAATGTAGCACCAACGTCTACATATCCGTTAGCCTTCTTAGACCATAGATAAGTACCACAAGTTTTGAATCTTGCAAGCCACTCTGATAGGCAGCTTTGGATGTCATTCCACATCTTCTCGTTGCAGATGAATACATACTTATTACCAGTTGGGTTTTCACTCTTCTCATTCATCATAGCCATAGCTGTAGTGAATGCTTCTGGAGTAAGTTTATTGTAAACATACTTAGATGCAAATCTCTCGATTTGTGGGATGATACCGTCACCAATGTAGATTGGACGACCAGTGTCAGGGTCAGAGATTGTTGGTTTACCGTTCTTATCTACGTTAGTCTTATTGAATAATAGACCTTGGTTACGAACTTCCAAGAAGTTTCTTAATAGATTCTTCTCAAGAGTATCCATCTTGTACATTGTTTCCTTAACAGCACCATTGCCTTCACCTTTACCAATGCTGATAAATGTTTGCTCTAGTGGCTTGAATAGAGAAGTATAGCTGTCATCAACACGGTGTGTAGTGATGTAACCTCTATGTCTCTCAATGTTAGATTGATACTTAACATAACCCTCTTCGTGTGCCTCAGGCATAGCGTTAGATTGGAATCTTGTAGTGTCACCAATCTGACATCCGTCTAGGTCTAGGATTGAAGAATAGTCGTTATCAATTAGTCTTACTTCAACAGTCCAATAATTATCTGCAACTCTTGTAGGTCTGGAGATAACTTGGCATTGCTGCATTGTTTTGTCAATCTTAAAAATGTCATACTTCTGGTAATAGTTCTCTTTGAAAGCCATTACGATGGTTGTACCACCTTCACCATTAGTTGCTGGAACATCTGCGAACTCAACTCTCTTGATGTAGTTGGTTTCAACTTCCCACTCGAAGTACATACTATCAATACTTCTGTATTTGCTATTTGACTTAGAATCCATGTAGAAGATGTTTCTTAGAGATTCTGTCAAGTAAGAAGCAGTTAGGTTAGGGTAGAGTCTTGAAACTATACCAAGTCTAGTTGGTTTTGTGCCTAAGAACTTATAGAAATCCTCATAAGTTCTAGTTTCGCTCATTGTAGGGCGATTGGTTACGAAATTTGCTACTATCATACTTTATAATTTAAATTTAATCTAAATCATCAATTGTTAATACTTTCTTAGCAGGGGCAGCCTTACTACCTGCTGGTTTTTTGACCACTGTCTTAGCTGCATTTGGAGCTTTACCTCCCTTAGCATCCTCAAATCCTTTATTATAATTATATTTAGATGCTTCTGTAATCTTCTGTTTGTAATAATCAGAAATTTGACTAAACGCCTCCTGTCCTTTAAGTGCATACCAAACCATACCCACCAAGGTCTTAGGGTCATTCAATGCTTTAGCAATGTGTCTCACTCCTGCAACATCTGAATCTAAGATAAAGCTAGCAATTTCATTCATATCGTCCTCAGACAAGGTTAGTGAGGACTCACCCAAGTCAATGGTATCATTCTCTTGAATTGCAGCTACAATAGTATCTTCGAACTCTTGAGCAGCTTTCTCTGCTGCTAATCTTTGTTCTTCTTCCTCTTGTTGAGCTAGCAACTCTTCTTTCTTCTTATACTCGTTGCGGATACCTTGAACCTTCTTCTGATATAATGCTTCATGCTGTTTAGCTAATTCTAATTCAGCAGCAGCATCTTCGTCAGTAAGCTCTGGGATTTTAGCTTTTAAATCTATAAGATACAGTTCATCATCTGGAATGGAATCAACCTCATAGGTAGGAGTTTCTGAATCATTACTAGCTAAGTACTCTTGAATAGCTTGTTGAGCAATATATTTCTTATATTCCTCTGCACTCAGATTGTTCTCTCTTAACTCGTTAATAAGGCTAACCTCATCTTCTGCTAAACCATAATCGTCGTTTGACTCATCATAATTTAGGATTTGAAGTTGCTCTTCTCTTGAAAGCTCATTAAAACTCTTCTCTTCGATTTCTCCTGTTTCACTCTCAAATTTGATAGCTTCAGGATTGATTCCTTTATCTTTTAGTAGGGCAACGATAATGTCCTCGTCTTCTGTCTCGTTAGTTGGCTCATCCTCGTGAACTTCCTCGTCTTGTGGTACAGAACCATCAAGCCACGGCTTCTCATAGGTATCCTCATCAAACTCGGCTTCGGGAGTTACGTCTTCGTCTAATCCTACATCGTCAATGTCTAAATCCTCTAATTTCATATCCATATTATTCCCTTTTAAAGTTATTTGCAAAATTAAGGAAATTTTAGGGGTGTCCAAAATGAAATGCTGAAATTCATTAATATCTAAGAACACCCCTAGTTATTATCCCTGTATTGCCTTGATATAATCCAATATACCTTGTACGTGTAGGCGAGCTATAGTTGCTCTACCCTCATCTGATAGTAGGTACTCTACGTCTGCCTTATTATCTTGAAACAGATTCTCTGTTAAAACTGCTGGGCATTTAGTCTCCCTGCATATAGCTAGATTCTGCTTCCAATATACTTGTGTTTGTGAATATTTCCTTAGTGTTAAACCCTCTTTACGTGCTGCTTCAAACAAGCACTCTGCCAGTCTCTTACTCTTACTTGAGCTGTTGTTGGATATAAATACACTCCAACCTTTTGCACTCATCCAATCTGCCCCGCTACCAGCAGCATTACAGTGAATCGACACCAATACAGTATTAGCTTTTCCATGTGTATCACAGTATTGGTTTACTATTCGGCATCTTTGCATAAGTGGTACATCTACATCATCTGTAACTACCAACTCAACATTAAAGCCTTTATCAGTTAATTGTTTCTTTACCTCGTTAGCAATCTCTCTGCAATATTTATACTCCCTAAGTCTTCCGTCTGGACTTCTTTTACCTGGAGTAGACTCCCCGTGACCTGCATCTAATAGAATTATCATAGTTTACTAAATTTTAGACAAGTGTCAAGAATATTAAGCGTTATCTTACCTTCTTCATCCAACTTATTTATAGCATCCTTTATAACCTTTATATGCTCGAAGGTAAACTCATACGTTTTAAGTACCTCCTTAGAAGGGTCCCACGATACTTTGCCATCTACCTCTTTGTAGCCTATTGACTTCTTCTCTTCTTCATTAAACTTAACTAGCTTTACTATATCAAGAACTTCAACAAGTTCCTGCAGCCTACCAGTTGTGGGTAATATACTTACAAGAGTCAGTCTATCTAAAACATTTAATTGTACTTCCATATTAATAATTTCTCCATCCTACTATTAATCCATTTACTATCCTTATCTTATACTTTCCTCTTTTACCAGCCCTATCTATTTCTGTTAGCTCTCCAGTCCAGCCTCCATAATAGTTGCCCAACTTTGGCATACCTCCGTTTCCGTCATTATCTATAGAGTGTCCTTGAGCATCAGTACTAATCATTCCACCATCTGAGAATTGACATCTTGTTGTTATACTTGCTCCTGCATGAATTGATGCTGTACAATATAGGCTTCCATCAAAAAATCCCGCTAACATGTAACTGTTATGAGGAGTTGTAGTTGGGGGGTTAATTGAATCAACAACTGCTGCCCATAGGGCTGCATTCATGTGTCCAGTCACTTTAATACCATACCTATTATCACTTTGGCTAAAGGAGTTAGCATAATTAAATATTTCGAAGAACGCTGTATTCGAGTCAAATAAGTCCTTTCTTCCTACACCCAATTTAAAACCTGCTCTTGCAGAAATCACTCCAGCATACCCATCTTGTTCTATTTGCCACAATACAGTTTTGGCATCATCAAAGATACTATATGTTACTGGCTTTATAAATATTTGTCCAATCCTTCCAGAGTCAGCCTCTATAGTACCTCGAACATATGCGTTCTTCATGTAGGCATTATTAAAGTATGCATCCCAGCCATAAATGTTTCCGTTTGAATCAATCTTGGCATTCATTTGGTAGGTGCCAGGAATTGGTACTCTAGTTCCATCTTCTCTCCATTCTGATTGCTCACCCCAGATTTCTAATCCATAAGCTTTAACCCATCCATTAACGTCAAGATAAATGTTATTCACTTTACCATCATCACTAAACAACCCACTTAGCTTCATAGCTGGATTGCCTGCAATACTAAATACAAACTGGTCAGCATTCATGTAAATCTCAGTCTTATTCCTATAAGTAGGATTGCCGTTCTCGTCTAAGATAGGTTCGCCTTCAAGGTTGAGTGCTGGTACTTGGTCAATAGTACCATCTTCATTAACTACATCCCTAATTTCTAAACCTGCATTCCTAAACTTCAATAGTATACTTTCCTCCGAGAAGTCCACTATAGAAGTACCATTATTAAGGTAGAACTCTCCAGTTAAGAACACATTCTCACCATATAGACCATAACCATAGGGTTGCTTAGTCCCAAAGATTTCATTATGTATTCCTGATAGATTACCTAACCTAACCTTAGTAATCTTAGTATATGTACACCTATATTCCTTATTCTTGAACAACAGGGCTGAGTCCATTGTCGGAACTTCAGTTAAGAAGTAACCATATTCAGCTGGATTATTAAGTATCTCCTGTGTGATTTGAGTATTCTCACCATCATTTATAAGGACTTGATTCTTATCCTTAGTCTTTAGGAATATTAGAGGGTGCTTCTTGTCAGTCTTACCTCCAAAGTTATCTGGATTTACACTGCCAGGATTAGTAGTTTGATAGTAGAAGTCGCTAGCATCTTCTCTCACGTATATATCACCCTTCTTCTTAATATTAGCTTTCTTAGTAGCCCAAGTTGGAGTAACATATAATACAGAATAGTCTGGTCTATTAAGACCTGCTAATACACCAATGTAAGGACCACAATCGTCAGTAGAAGTAATATAAACAGCATTCTGTCTTTCTATGTTGTAGATATTACCCATCTGAACCATATCATCATCCTTAGCTATATCATCAAGTCTTTCATCCTTAGTAATAGCATTGCCATCAGCTTTACCATTATCAGTAGTTCTTGCAGGCTCATACTCATTGGTATTTGAATTGTAGAGTGTTTCAGTCTTATTATACTGAGTATCATTAAAGCTCTGCTCAAACTTAATTAAGTTACCTTCATCATCATATGACACCTCTGTATAGGTATCAAATACTGATAATGCCTTCTGCATTATATAAGTATAAGAGTCAACCTGGGATGTTACAATAGCATCATAGTATTTAATGTTTCCATTGTTATACTTCTGACACCTAACAATATCACCTGGCTTAAAGTAAGGATAGTCCTCGTTCTTACACTCCACTACCCATATATTCGACTGTGAGGGCACTCCTGAGTCTGGCTTCTGTAGTCCAAAGTACTTATAATAGGGATAGACACTGTATATGTTTGAACCATCACTAGATGTTTTGCCATCCTTTTTATAGTTCACTTCTCTACTCTTAGGAACTATGAAAAACTGTGTTCTCTTATTAAAGGTGTCTATGTTAGCCCATTTTTTAGGTACTGTACCTGCAAGTGGTCCTTCTCCTTCTGTGTCCCATTCGGTTACTTCTCTTGATTTAGTGATATATATAACCTTAATATTACTCTTGTAAGTGTTAAACACTTTCTCAGTAATTATACCAGGACTAGGATTACTAACATTATAATCATCCCATGACTTGTCCAATACACTTAAATCATACAAACTGCTCGGACCTTTAAACAGTGGACTATTAATCACTACTGTAATGTCCTTAACATAGATAATGAAGTTATAATCTATGAAAGCCTTAGCTGTATAACTACCACTAGCATTAGCTAATTGTGTAGTAAACTTCTCTGTTACTGAATAGTTATCACGTAAGTCATTAAATAAGAAATAATTATTAGACGGAATTAGCTTCTCCAAATTACTTTTAGCATCTTCTGTTCCCCATGTACCAATCCCTTGCAAATCTTGCTGAGTTATGATTTTGGGCTGATAGGCTGCTGTACACTTACTGGAATTACTAACCCATAAGCTGCCATTGGTTGCACTAATCTTATTAATAACCATTTCATAAACTCTCATAGCCTTACGAACTACAAGATAATCTATAGTTAATGTATTAGTATCAGCATCAAGTCTCCAACCATAACCTCCGAATCCAGATGTAAACTCTGGTGAAGTTAAGCTACCACTTGTTACTAAATCACCATACATACGAACATTCTGGTTAAATGTCCAGTTATTCTCTGATACACCTTTGCCCTTAAATGTCCAGTTACCTGTAATGTATTCATCTACTCTCTTCTTAGCCAAATCATCTGCGGAGTAACCACCTATAAATTCGACATTTAGATTGTTTACTAACTTAGAAGAAGCCACTATTAAAGGAGGACCAACAGTGTTAATTTCTAACTGTCCTGTCATTGTGTCTCCCTTACGCCTTACATACCCATCACCAGCACCTTCTGCTGCCTCTATTAGAGCTACATATCTCTCATCATAAGAAATATATAGGGTAGTTGTAAGTGTGTTATAAATGAAGAATCCATCTCCAGGATACTCCATCTGCTCCATCTCAAGTAAGCTCCCAACTATAATAGTCTGGCTTTTAATTTCTGACTCAGTAGCCTTAGCCTTGTCAAGTAATGCTAATACATCACTTAGAACTCTTGAATTATTACCAGTCTTTATGTAGACCTTTCCAAGAGTTTCAAGTACTAAATCAGTGTACTTATTGCCAACTATAACTTTATCACTCCCTAAGAATGACTCTGTTCTAATGTTGTCCATTGTTCGCTTTCAACGTTTTAAATATTCTCTCGAACTCATCAATGTCAGCCTCACCAAACTTAACTGGTTTACCAAATAGCTTAACGACATATCCGTCTTTAGCACGAGTCTTCATAACGTCACGTAGCGCATTTCCAAATAAATCTATGTTTATATTACCACCCTTATCGAGGAATGGTTCCAAATACATTCCATACTTGTCCTCCATGTTATTAACTACGTAAGTTATGAGAGCATCAGTACCTATTGTGTTTATGCCGAATAAGTTACCTACCAAGTTTTTAGTGAATGTGTTTGCTGCTTGAAATATCAATTCCTTGTCACTCATTATTTAGCTGTTTTATTCATCATGAGTTCATCAAATCTCTTCTTCATCTCTGGGTCACTTTCCATTAATTCTAATAATGTGTTAACCTTCTCTTCTTTTGCCTTAATCTGTGATTGTATAAACTCCTTACTCTTTCTAATAGTAGCTAATAGATTCTCAGCTGCTACTTTACCATCAGGGGAGCTTACATATTCCGCACTAAACTTAGTACCTAAGAATGCCATGAATCCTGCTTCATAGGTCTGTTTAGCCATTTGATATTCTTGTGTTTTAGCCAATACGTTCTGCTCATCAACAGACAACGACCCAACCTCCCTGTTTATTTCATCAAGGATGGGTTGAGTCTTCTGTTGTGCTTGCTGAGCTTGTTGCATTACTTGTAATTGTTGCAGGTATTGGTTCTGTAAGTCAGTGTAATTACTGCCAAAAGGTTGTCCAAATAAGCTCATACTGTGGGATTATTATGCTGCTGGAGCTGGTGCTGCTGGAATCTGTATCTCGAATACTGAGTATGCACAGTTACCTTTAACTGGTAATGATGTTGGCAACTCATCTAAGATAGCTTGATTAACAATACTAACCCCATTAGGAATTATTACATCAATCACCTTATTAACTTCTGGAACAAGTGTAGTTATTGTCTCACTTGTAGCTGGAGAAGATAGTATAGTTGATGTCTCTTCTGTAGCTAATCTCACATTTCCCTTACAGTCAGTATACTGTATATTATGTATAATATCAAACTTAGTAACTTGCATGTAAGAAGCTGCACCTGTTGTAGCTGTGTTAATAACCTTAGCCCATCTTTGAGTAATTGTTAATGTAGACACTGGAGCTACAGATGCTCTTGCTCCGCATGGTAACGATACATTAAATTCAATTAACTGAGCACTCTCTCCTATAGGAGTAATTTTAACTTTCATAAGTGTTTGTGTTTTAAATATAAAAAATAAGGGAGACTATTTGCATAATCTCCCTTTCAATATCTTACTGAGCTGTACAAGATGGACAAGTACTATTAATAGCTGTGTTTACTGCATTCCAGTTAGAAGCAGCTTGACCAGCGTACATACCTGTGCCATATTGTGTGAATGGACTACAGTATAGTGGAGAAATACTAGGAACTGGAGCACATAGGTCACTATAAGCATATTTCAGCTGTCCAGTAATCTTGTGGTCTAGTTGTCTCTGTAAATCACCAGCAGCAACTAATAGTTGTTTCTCTGACTTGCAGCAGCAGTTATCTGAATATCTTTCAGCATTAACCTTGTTAAGTTCGAACATTAGAGGTAGAGCAGCAGCAGTTGCAGCTTCCTTCTTCTCTAACTCAGAGATTCTGCTTCCTAATCTTTCGAATAGGTCAGCCTTCTCTTGTACGTCTTGCTCTCTCCTCTTGTAAAGTTCATCACATAGTCTCATGTTCTGAGCATTATCACGAGTGATTATATCAACGTACATTCCACTCTTCTCTTTTAGGTCCTCTACTCTACCACCCCAGATTTGGTTTGTTAGAATTTGTGTTTCGTTTCCAATTCTTTCGTTAGTAGCTAAGTTCCTACCATTGATGTAAGTGTATAGGTCAATATCATCTTGCATAGACTGTACTCTGTTGTTCCAAGCTAGATTCTGAGAAGCCTCTCCTTGAACCATAGCCATAGTCTTTGCCTGTTCAGCTTGCTGCATAGCACAACAGTTGTTGTTTCCTCCGAAGAGTCCACCTAATATACCGCCGTTACCACCACAGCCGCAGCCATTGTTACCTGTAAAAGCTCCAAGTGCTGTTCCAATAATACCTAGAGTCAGAGCTGCATTGGTTTTACCTTTCTTACCAAATTTATCCTCTGCCTCTTGCATTGTTAAAAATTCTGCCATAATTTGTTGTGTTTGTGTGTGTTTTTATACCCAATCTGTTAAGCGCGCTTCTTTAATTTTCATAGTGCAAAGTTAATGATTCTTAAAGGTCATACCAAAGAAATATTGTTAATCAATGTTAACTACAAAATAATTGTATTAAAATATTCAAAAATCATTCCTATGATATAACTAGCTTATATAATTGGTTATAGCCATTCAGCAGGTACTAATCTAGATTCTAATTGGTCAGCATTGGTGATGTTAGCCTTCTTAACTCCAGTTAAATATCCAGATACTAAATTTAATATAGGATAGTTAGCCGAAACGAACGTAGGTACAGCTCCTTGCAATTTAGTGCAATAGTAGAACATATTACGAATATCGTTAATGTTGTAACAAATCTTCAGTAAGTCTTCAGTAATTAAAAGTAGACCATAATCGCTCTCCTTGTCGTCACCAGCGGATGTTACTGAGAATAAGTAAGACGCATTAGATATTTTAGTATTGTTCTTAAATATGTTAGCAAAGTCAATTTGAGGATATATCTCTTGAGCTCCTCCAGCATTATATGCCCTCTTATCAAACTTACAATCAGACCATACACCAGAAACAACCTTCAACTCTGGATTGTTAGCAAATAAGTCACTATTTACGTCAACCCCAACTTCAAGGATTGTTCTTGCAAATATCTCTGAAACATCTTCTAACTTAGCATTATATTTAAACATGTCAGGTGGGTACTTAATACCTCTAGTAAATGTACTTCCTTGTAGGTTTACGAATGCACAGAACCTTGTATCCTTAAATACACCTATTATCTTAGTAGTATCTACAAGAGATTCAAACAGCTTACATGGTATTCTTCCTACCATTCCATCCCATTTACCAGTTTGTACTATAGCCCAATCTCCAGAATCGGGTAAGAACTTTCTAATTTGTTCTGGATAGTTGAAGTCTACCATAGACTCCTCTAGTGTACAGTCTGGATGACAGTATCTAAAGTAGTCAGTAGGAATCATATAGTTCTGATATCCAACATCAGCTAAGCCACTACCTGATTGAGAGATAGCTGTCTTCTGTTGAGTATCATATTTAAAGTACTTCTCAGTAAGTCTAGCCTTAACATCAGCTAAGCCACTCTCTGTACTCGAAGCACCTTCCCATCCATAACCATCTAGATACCAAACATCAAATGCTTGTTCACCTGGATTGTAGTCTGGACTACCAGAGTCTTCATTCCTATCATAGTTATAAGACTTCTTTAAGTTACTTACATCTAACTTATAGGTAACTCTATTTCCAGCATTTCCAATGATGTGGTCTTGCCACATTGTTCCTGCTTCACTACCTATTGCTAGTGGTAATCCGATTGATACGGTTCTGGTTTCATCATATCCTAGATACCAACATCCTTTGAATACTCCTGCCATAGTAGTAATACTACGTCTAATTGACCTAGAACTACCATTAACTTCTTCCATGAAGAATAGTCTATAAGGAATAACTCCAAATGTTCCAGTATCTTCGAAAGCATATGAAACATCTTGTAGTATACAATTCTTAAAGCCTTCTCCGACTAATTTTATCCTCAGATTGTAGCAACCACTAAACATACGTTTAATGTTAGTAAGACTTACACAATCATCAAACATACCAGCAGGTGGGAACTGATATATCTTGTTATCATTATTTAGGTCTATACCACTAAATATTCCTTCAATACTGTTAAGGATTCTACAATTCTTAAACAGAGTAGCTGGAATACTTTGAGCACCAGCTTCACTAGCACAAGTTAATCCGTTAAAGATACCAACAGCTTGTCTAAGAGTTCCAGTGATTCCTTGGAACATATCAGCCATCTCTGATAGATTTACTAATGCTTCTCCCCCACCACTATACTGGAATGGATATTGGATAGATGTAAATGTTGGTATATACCAAGTCATACTTCCATCAGTAATAGTCTGTCTTATTCCTCCAAACACATTAGGTCCAATCTTTCCGACTAACTTAATTCCTGTGTACAGAGAATCAGTTAAAATTAGAGATTGGGCAACCTTATTAACAGTATGGAATAGATAAGTGTTACCATTACTATCTGAGTCTACAGACATTTTAACCCAAGCGCATCCAGTGAATACACCTTTTGGATATGGACTTACTAAATTCCTTAAATTTGTAAAGAACGTCTTTGAGCTTAGTAATCCGTCTGTAGGTACAGCAGCTCTTGTATTAGCACAGCTCTTTAGTTGCATACAACTTCTAAACATATAGTCAATCTTAACTAAAGGACTATACTTACCGTTAACTGGGGCAAATACATTATTATCAATCCACTCTAAACTTGTCTCTTCAAATGCTGCCTCTGCGTCAGTAAGTTTAGGCAAGAAGTCTAATACTCCCCAAGTAGAATCCTTAGAAGCACTATAATCTGAAGTTCTAGAGAAGAATGGACCAGTCAGACTAGTTCCACTGAAGGCTTCTTTAATACTGTTTACATTAGGACATAGTCTGAATAGGTCATACCAAATATCACCAGTAATATTTGAGCATCCCTTAAACATACCTTCTAGTGAAACAATATTCTCAGTCAATCTCACCATTAGATACTTAAAGTCATTATATGACATTCTTGTACATCCTTCAAATAGGAAGTAAGCATCTGTTAGTGTTTCATCAAATGATATATTAGTAACGTCAGTTCCTTCAAGGAAGACATCCGTACCATACTGAGTATATACGCTATCTGGATTTAGGTAGAACTGGCTACAACCTCTAAACACCTCACCACCCTGAAGAGCTAAGTGTCCAATAACTCTTTGTAGTGATATGCAATCTCTAAATGCACCTCTTGGTATTTCTATAGGATTAGTCTTGTCATTCTTACACCTAACCTCTACTAGTTGCTTACAGCTAATAGCTTCTATACTCTCTAGGTCTGGGAATGCGGTTAAGTCTAAGTACTCTGGAGCTTGGTCATTGTACTTTAACGTAGACAATGATGTATTAGAGATAACTAACCTTCTTAGACTAGAGAAATTTGGTTTACCGTTAACATATAGTGATGCTAATGTAATATCAGAAGTCTTAGTATAACTTAGGTCAAGAACCTCAAGATTCCAAGCACCTGTTAATTCTAACTTTAAAGAAGGATTATTCTGACCAGGAATACTAAATTCCTTCATACCAGGACAGTTATCAATAGTAACTTGGGCTAATGGGCTAACAGAATTATTAACTGAAGAGTATGGAATCTGAATAGTTTCCATCTTCTCACAATTCCTAATAATTACAGTCTTTACATTAGGTGGTATGTTCAGTGTTCTTAATGCACCGCAGTTATTAATCTCTATTGAAGTTAGCTTTAGACAATCATCAATAAGTAATGACTCAAGGAATGATTGGTTCTCTAACTTCAAGTTAGTAATATCTGTCCCAGACATATTCAGCACCTTTAATACGGCAGATGTAGGGAATGTAATTTTAGTGATAGAAGAATAAGACACATCCAATTCTTGAATCTTACGACATCCACTTAGGTCTAGTGTATATGCAGAAGCAGTAGAACCGATAAGTCTAACCTTACTTAGATTCAACTTCTTAATATTCTTTAGACCTATATCATTAGCCTCATTATATACTCCACCCTGGAAGAAATAGGTAGCATCCACATTACTTAGTCCACTTAAATCTAACTCCTGCAACATAGGCAGGTTAATATTATCCAAACCTGTCCAAGGATAGCTCTTGAACTTAGTAAAGTCAGTAATGTACTTGTTAGCATACATATATACCACTGTTTCACCAGTAGGCATAGGTAATATAACTGATGTTGGAGTATCTGTAATCCAGAATGCACCAGTAGTCTTATCATGTGAATAGTGATAAAGTATCTGACTACTTGCAGTAATATCAGTACTAAATCTAATTTCAGTAGCTGAACCAGTAGCTTTGTTAGAAGCCCACAGACCAGTAATAGGTGATTCAATGGTAGTAGGTAATAGGTTAGTATTATCCTTATAACCATATACTCCATCTAAGAACATGATTCTCTTTCTGAACCAGTCCTTGACGTGCATCACACGATTACCATGTAAGAACTTCAGCTGACTAAAGTCTGTACTATCTTCATACTTACCAGTATTTGGGTCATATGTCTTAGATATAGCAAGATACTTAATCTTATAGTCATAATTAAACATGATAGAACCTGTCTTCTCAGTATATGACTGATAGTAATCCTTAATGAATTTATCAGGGTCAGGGAATAGGTTAGTTCTTAGATTCACATATAATGATTCTAGGCTAGTTCTATTCTCTGTACTACCACTGTCTATACCAGCTAAGTTTTCAAGTACTTCCCATATTCTATTCCACCATGAAGCAAAGTATTGCTTATAGCTGTCAGTAGATACATAGTTCTTCTCTTGAGTATACTGAGTAATGCCAGTATCTTGTGAAGCAATATTGTACCATCTGTGTAAGTGTGCCCAGTATTCTACAATATCTTGTCCAGCATTGTTAAGTCCAAATGCTGTATCCATGTCATAGAAGCAGCAATACCACACATCTGTACCCCAACTACGAATAGTTAAGTTCTTACACATAGAGTCCACGCAACCAAATAGCAATGCAATCATAAAGTAAGCACAAGCATTGTCCCAGTTTAGATGCTGGTCACAAGCACTAAAGTTATAATAAGCATTCTTATCCAAATCATAGAACTCTCCAGGAATAGGTTTAGTTGGAGTTTGTCCAGCATCATCCATTGTATATTTCTGGATACGAGTAAGAGCCATATTAGCCATCTGAGTGTAGAACTTCTGCACTTGATTATATCCGATTGATTCATCCCTAGATGTATACATTACATCACCCATGAACTGTACAATCTTCATATCATCTTGCTGGAATGCACCTTGAGCAGAAGAGTTCTGGTTTATTTCAACGGAGTATACTCCATTGCTAACACCAGTATTCCACTTACTAGCATCTTCTGTATAATCAGTTACTAATGTTGGTCCGTCTTGGTTTACCTTAGTATAATCAAGAAGTAGTTTTAATCCAAGATTAAAGAAAGCATATCTACCTAGATTGAAGTTATAGATACCACAGAATTTAGGCTGCTTGATAGTACCATCCGCATCAGGAGCATACCTAATGAATAGTAGTACTGGGAAACCTTCAGAAGTATGTTTAATTTTACCTCTAATAGCATTAGCCTTATCAGCATCACCTCCCCAAACATCATTACCTAATGACATAGGTGGTGTAGCACTAAATGGGGTAATAGATTGCCCAGAAGAGTTCTTAGCACGACCATTAACAATCTGACCAATTACTACGTTATTAACGTGAGCAGAGTCTACTACGTCAGCTTTTAACGTGAATTCATTCTCTGGCAGCCACTCATCAGTAGGTTGGAATAACATCTTCTTACCAGTCTGGTCTACATCTCCCATATAAATCTCAAAGTTCTTAGCATTATAAGATAGAGAAGATGTACCCTGTAGACCAATAGTAACACCATTACCTTCAGATACACCACTAGGAGTACTAATAACTACCTTACCTTTACTATCTTGATAAGTGATTTTAACTGGGAACTTAGTACCCATTACTTCTACCTTATCAGATGCAGAGAAGATAGCTGTTGAGTATGGCTCAAATAATGTTGGACTGTTAGATGTCTCTTCCACAAGTACGATAGGATATGGAGTATTGATTTCCATTTGTTCTACTAGCTTTGAGTATAATAACTCACCAGTTAGGAATCCTCCCTTACTGCCGTCCAATGTCTTATCCCAAATCAAGCAGTTACCTGCGCTATCGAATAAGTTCTTAGTTCTTAACTCAGCATCCAATGATGCATCAATCTGACCTCTTACAAGTCTTGCTTGTTCAGTGGCAGATATGTAGTTTTGAACAATAGCATATTCACTCTGTGAAGATGTATAAATCTTAATATCATAGATGTTAACATCAGAGAATCTACTTCTTACACCATTATCATTCCTACATCCGAAATAGAAGTCAGTACCAAACATCCAATCAATGTCTGATTGAAGTACTCTACTTACAGCAGATAGTACACCATTAACACAGATTTTAAAGTACCAAGCATTTCCCGACAGTAATGATACATCTAAGTCTACAGTAAGTAGTTCATTCTGTGGTAACTTAACTGTAAGAGTATCAGCAGAACCAATCTTACATACAGCCTTCTCTAGTGTTACTTCGTAACCTGTCTTTAGTTCCCCATCCTCATACTGACCTATACCGCATACTACTTCCTCTGGATAAGAAGAAGCATCTGCCTTATATGTACATGAGATATGGAATCCCATAGGTTGGAAGAATGATACACCAGCACCAATATCAACAGCAGGGAACATTTGGTCAGCTACTTCAAGATAACCATAAGCCTCACCACTTAACCTCGTTGCAGGTATTTGATTCACACCATCAATATCCTGTATGAAACCACTAGTTTTACCATTTACTCCTTTTAGAGTGAAGTTTACACCATCTGGGAACTTAGATGCAAATGCACCTTCATAGATAAACTCTCCACTATTCTTAATAGGATAGTTCCAAGTACCAGTAGCTGTATTGGGGAATCCAGTAATCTTGCTAAAGTATGCTAGCAGTGTGTGCATATCATTATTAGCATATAACTCTGTACTTACACTCTCTACTATTCTACAAGTAACTGTCTTAGTATATTGAGCAGAAGTATCACCAGGGTCATTTACTGCATATCCGAATAGAGTAATTCTTAAATACTCATCAGCCTTATTAACAGATAAGTTCACTGTACTATATACGAACCTATTAGTTTCACTCTTGTTAATGTTCTTAATTGTACCTGTATCAAGTAATGACACTTCACCACTTCCATTCATTAAATGGATTTTATAATCCATGTTGAATGTACTATACTTACTAAGACCATAACTAAAGTAATAACTAAATCCTAATTGAGAACCCTGACCATACTGAGTTAAGTCCTCAATAGTTTCGCCAGGATTAGAAGATGGAGTAAACTCTGTAATATCCTCAGTTACAATAACCAAGTTATTACTATCTGCCACAGTAACGTCAAACTTAATCTGCTCGGATGATAGTAACTCACCATTAAGAGTAGTACTAGCTTGTGCTACAAAGTAGAATCTCTGTCCAGCTTTAGGATTGAAATGTTCACTCTCAAATAGCAACTTACGAGCATCGTAGCTTAATGCACGAATAGCTGTAGTAATGTTACCTACCCTAGCAACTTCAATACCATTGATAGTCATCCAGAACTCTGCTGGACTTTGCAAGATATTATTAGTTACTGTATAGTTAAGAGGTACTTCTGCAACACCACCCATGTACATAGTTTTAGGTGGTATAGATTGAATCTCCAAAGAGATAGCCCCAGCTACAATCTTAACATAGGTAGGAGTAGCATAAGTATTCTCACTATCATAAGCGGATAGTTCCACGTCAGTAGTTCCAGATAATCCAGTAATGGTAATATCTGTCCTTGCCATAGAATACTTCTTCCATGTTCCTAATGTCCTATTAGTAGCTAAATCTTTAGCAATTACAGTGAATGACTTTTTAACACCACCACTCTTAATTAAGATATTAAGTGTAACAGTATTAGTAGCTGTATAGACTGTACTGCCTTCAGCTACATCAATGGTGTATTCGGAGCCATCTCCTCCACCACCTCCGCCTCCACCACCTCCGATTGCACCATTAAGGTACACCCAGGCTAGATTTTGTTCTAACTTAGTCATTCTATTATCTAGCTTTGTAAAGCCATTGTCAATAGAAACTGATTCCCCAGCTTCATTTAAGAAGCCAGGGTTTGTCAGTTCCAATTCTGAAGCATTAGAAGCACCGTCGATTACCCATCTTCCAGTTACTTCATCATAATGTTTTATTTTCATTGTAATGTCTTTTCAATTACTATATTGTTGCTTGGATTAGTAGAGCCATTACCTCCGACTTTCTTCAAGTCAGTATAAGCTATAGGTACATTGTACTTATAAGCCCAAACCTTAGTATTATCCTTCAACTGTAGTTTATAAGATTTACCAAGTATTCTTTCTCTTGAAGCTGTTGTCATAGATGGAGTCTCAACCTCATCACCAGTTCCCACATTCCATATAATGTAGTTAGGATACTGTTGAGCACTATTAACTTTAACTGTAGCAGTATTAGTAGTTGGATTCTCTACCTGACTAGATACAGGGTAATACTCTAATAGCCAAGGTATATTCTTAGCAGGTAACTCTTTATTAGAAGTTAACTTATATCCAGTTGCTTGGCACATTACATATCTCACATAATTCAAGCTAGCATCAGTAGAGATTTGAACACATTGTCTTTCTCTATCTGGTAAACTAGTGTACCATGAAGGAGTTAAAGAAGCATCATAAACGATAGGTTCCATTGTCCTACTTGGATTCTCCCTTATGTACCTTGAATTTGCATATGTATGTTTATGTCCACATAGACACAACTTGAATGCATTATCTTGCAACCATTGACTAAACCAATAATTACCAACTGTATTTAAGTGACTACCACCTCTCTTGATGTTCTGGTCTTTCTCATAAGTACCCTCAGAGGTCTTCTTTAAGTAGCTCATAATTAGGTCAGCGGTAATGATGGTGAATGGAGCTTCATGGCAGAATGCAACCTTCCACTTAATCTTAGCGTCAGATGCGTGTTGCGCCAAATCAGCAGTAGCCCAATCTTTTAAGTCATTATATACATTCACACCAGTTATATCTCCGAACACATCTGTCCTCGCTAATTCAGTGATTTCAGAGTTCATAGACAAGAAATAGGTGTTACCATATACGAAACTATAGCAGCAGGGTATGTACACTCCAGCAGACGAAATGGGCACTGTATAAGGGTGTTCAAATGTAAAGAAGAATTCTACATTTACTGGATTAGTCTTGCTAATATCTTCACCATCACCTAATACATACACATCTACAGGGGTTAAATCATTATTACCTACTGTAAACATTTGCTCTGTATCTCTATAGATAACATCTCCACCCTTATAATAGTCAATCCATTCATTAAATCTATTACCGTTCTGAGTTTGGTCTCCAGTATTCAAGCACCATTCATATGGATTCTCAGCTTTATCAGAGTTAATGTACTCTGCACTAACTCTCCACATTTCATACTCTTCTGCATTGAAACCTTGTTGGTCACTTACTTGTAGGAAGTTAAATCCTCTTTCAATGACCTTGTCTCTATTTCTAAGAGTGAATGACCTTTCCTCAGTCCATGCTCCGTCTCTTCCTACCTTGTAATAATACTTCTGAGTATCAGTGGGTTCGTCGAAGTCCTTAATGAACTTATGAACTGTAAATGGTGTACCATCTGTAGTTATACTTCTAATCCTATTGTATATTTTATTAGTCCAATTCTTGTGGTCGGCAGGTCTGTTAGGATTCTGGCTAATGCCTTCTGTATTGAAGTCTTCTTTCTTGAAAGACTCAAACTTATTCTCTGGAGTATATTCTTCCCCATCTTTCCTTATCCAGATATATTCATCATAATATCCAACTGATACCCAGTTAAAGCATCTAGTCTTGTGTGCATCATGTCCTAATGTACAAGTAACAATGTTAGGAGCACCTTCAACTAATAAATGTTTATTGAAGAATATATTCTTATTTTGGGATGAGTTCTTAGGAGTGTACTCTTGAATATCAATAGCAGGGTTAATCTTATCCATATTGATGTAAGTCCAGTCCTTAACATTACTCCTAGCACTCAGAGCCTTAGTAGCTTGCTTAACTGGGTCCATATTATAGTAACGCATTAATAGTACATTACTTCCCTTAGTAGCTATAGGAGATGCTTCACATGGCATTGACTTATCATTGTAGTTACCTATTCCGACTAAATCTACATACCATTTAATCACCCCATTAGTAGTCCAAGGTGCTGTACTATTCATAACAGTAGTCTTGAAGTAATCTGTTGTTTCCTCACTACTAATGTAGAATGCACAGTCATAACTAAATTTGATGCAGTTATCTTTGCTAGACCAAATACTATGAGCTTGAACTCCAGCACCTTCATTCCCAGCAATCTCAAGCCTTGTATTATTAAGAGTGTCATCTTTAGTCCAATACATATCAGGTTCACCAACTCTAATTAGTGTAGTATTGATGTTCTCTACAGAACATTGAGCACCCTTAATTAAGAATGTGCCTTGAGATTTAAGAGTACCAATTAGAGGTAATGTAACCCAATCTCCACTATTCCTTTCTGTGTAATGTAAGTATAGTCCTTTTAGATTTAAGTCCTTCTTACCTAGATTACATAGTTCTACGAAATTGTGAGATACTGGATTATAATCCTTATCCTCAGATGTTCCTCCACAATACACCATATTAACATATATCTTTGGAGAGTCTCTGGAACCAACTTCCTCTGGAATAATTGGGAAATAAGGAGTAGTATAATAAATTCCAGTACCTTGAGTCTGAGCATTACCAGCTAAAGTATTCTTATCTAATCTATAATCATGTATATCTAACTTGCCATCCTTAACCTGAATAAGGAATGTATTCTCTTTATTCGTCATGTCAGCGAACTCAATACCAATAATCTTGGTTTTAGCTCCACTACCACTTCCAATGACTTCGGTTAATATTCCATCCATTGTTTCTGGGTCTGGTCCAGGTCCTGGGTCTTCTCCACCACCTGTGCTACCTATTTTAATTAATTTATATGTCTTAGGGTCTTTAATCCATAATGTCTGAGTATCATAACACCATAACAATTCTTTCGGTAGGAAATCACCTTTATTAGCCTGCATTTCTGCATACGTACCACTTTTAATACATATATGCTTGGCATTAGGTAAATACTCTTCATACTCAGTAGGTTCAGGTGAATCAGCAAGAACTATATCCTTATTAGCTTCTTGAGTGGCATTATCCTCTTCCTCTGAAGTACCATAATTAGGCTCCTCATTAGGCATACCATCATAAGCATATCTCTGATTATTTCTAAAGTCACCCGAATCTATCTGGCAGTTAAATGCAAACTCTAGCTTCCGTACCTTGTCTTGCAGTACTGATATAACCTTCAATAGGTCTTGAATTACAGTACTACTTGTCATATGTTCTTTATTCTCAGAAGTATCTATCCAAATACCTCCTTTATCTTCAGGTGGTGTATCCTGTATGTAGATTTTGGAGAAGGATTCCCAAATGAATCCATTAAAGTAACGTATTTCATTAATATCATTAACGAATACTATTTGTCCTTTAATTCTAAGGTCGTCCCTATCAAGTAGTTCCTCTAAGGTATCAACTACTACAATAGACATTCCTCCTCCGCCACCCCCTCCACCTCCTTGTACTTTCCATACATTCCACACCCCACTATAGAATTGGTACATATGGTTGTCGTCAGGTGAATTTTTAACGTAACACAGCATACCTTCCTTTAGCTTATTAGTACTAAGGAAGGCTTCCATATCACTCATATTGGTAACTTGGATGTAACCACCACGTAAGTCATTAACATCTGCTAACGGAAAGTTAGCATTGTTCTTGGGTTTTAATTGACCAATTACCTCAATATATTCATTCATGCTGATAAAAATAAAGGGCTATGTAAAACTACACAGCCCTCGTTTATTACATTACGCTACGAATAAGCTATAAAGTACTTCTAAGAAATCAGCTGCATTCAACTTAGTTCCATTGATTTCAACATCGTTGCCAGCATTTACCTCAATAATTTGAGCAAACTCATCTTCACTCAATGTGGTATCAATTTGTACTTCCTCTTTTCCTCTCTTATCAACGTAAGCATTATACTCCTCATTGATTTGCTTATTCCAAGCCTCAACTTGAGCTTTATCTTCTTCTGTTTTATTTTCTTTCATTATCAGTTCTTGATAACCTTTTGGAGTTAGTTCTTTAACTGCTTCTTGCAAGTCTTCTTCAAGTTGCCTTCTTACTTTACCTAACTCAATTCTCATGCTCATTAACCTTACCTTTAGGTCTTTGCTGAGTTCTTTGTCTCCGTCTCTAAGCAACACCTTAGTGATAAAGTTGTGCTTAACCATCATTTCATTTACTGTCATAAAATTAAACTGCTAATTGTTGTTTTAAAGCTACTACTGTTGCATCTAATAGTTTCATACCTTTATCATCCAAAGAGGCTGGGTAGCTACTAACACTCTTGCTAATTAGTCCCTCTGTATCCTCTGAGTAACTAAATCCACCAGCGAAACCCTCCTCTAATGTAAATAGATTTCCAGAGAAGGAAACGATTTGATTATCTCCAGTGATTTGTACATCACCCTCAATCTTTAGATTGGAATCTTGGTTCCTCACATTGTACATTACTCTCTTGTTAAGTAATTCCATAATTAAATTTATTTTAAGTTAATTCTGTTCTAAAATCTCCTCTTAAGTTTTCGAGTGCTAAGTTAATCATAATTTACTAATATTCAAAATAAATTATCTTAAATATTCATAACTTACCACGACTGAGGCATATACATTATCTTGAATACCATAAACGTTCTAGGTCTAAAGTCAATGGCATCACCCCTACCAGAGTAACCAGTATGCCAGTTTCCTCCTTGTCCTGCAGATTGTAAACCATTAGGTGAATCACCATTATTTGGTTCAGGTCCGAAGTGGTCACGGTCATTGGCATCATCACCTCTATGGCGTGCAAACCAGTGAGTATGTCGTGGCATTTGATAACCAGTAATACTCTTACTGTTAGAACCTGCACTAGCACCAACTCTACCTTCGTAGTCCTCAGTAGCACCTGCAGCAGCTGTATACATACCTCCATAGAATCCAGAAGCCCAACTACTAGTACACAATACAAAGTCACTTAGGTTTACAGTGTATGTTGTCGAAACATAACTAGATGGTCTGTAAGTAACACTGGTCTTTCCTCTACCATTAGATTCAAATAATTGACTTTTGAATACACTATAGTTAGTACTAGTAGCATAGTAACCATTTACATAGTAAACATAGAAGTCTACTATCTCACCTGGAATCCTAGTCTTCTTCAAAAGAGTCTTGTCAACTGGATTTAAGTTCCAATCTCCCCAGAATGTTCCCTTCCTAGTCCATGACGTTCTAGCCGCATCTGAACCCATTAGATAAGCACCCAAAGATTGTCTATTCATACCAAATGCTACAGCACCTCCAACATCATTACCTGAATAACAGTCACTTATAATCCAATCTTTATATTGGCTGTTAGTACCAACTGTAGTGTTCATCATTCTGAATCCAACCCAGTTAACTCCAAAGTAATTAGGATTCTGCCGACCTCCGTTACCAGTATATTCACCTCTCACCTTACCAGCATAGGTTGCAGAACCTGCACTAGAAGCATATGCTGGAGTAACAGTCTTATTAGTTCCCCCAATTGTAATAGAGAGATTGTTTCCAGAGTTAGATAGGTTAGTGAATAATCCACTAGCGTGATATCCATCTAAAGTATCCGCATTTGTTACATTGTCAGCATATGTTGCTTTATAACAAGTTCCATATCTACTGTTAGCTTCTTGTAGGTAACAATCATTTAATTTACTAGTTCTAGGAGAAACATTATCAGGATATGTACTATCTCCGATATTTGTTGTTGTAGAGTATACTGTAAATGAACGACCATCTGTTGTTCTATAGTAATAAGATGTACCACCCCTCATGTATAATACCAAAGCACTTCTATTATTCCTTTGCTCTAGTCCATAACAAGCTGTCTCACCACCAAACTGTGCTGCATATCTATATACTCGTAGATACCAATTTATGGTTCCCCAGCCCCCACCTACCCATTCAAAGTCAAATTGGAATGAGAATCCAGAACTATGTGTAGACCATGAGGGTTTGTGACCAGATAGAGCATCAGTAAATGTTACTCTAATTGGGGTTATATTACTAGGACGTGCAGTCATTACACAAGGATACCACTTATTAGCATCTAATGAACTTAGATTTAATGTCTGTTGACCATTTACATTATAATAATTAGCTGTTACATTACCATTGTGCACTCCGTCCAACTTATCAGAGTTAGCTGAATAAGGAACAGTAATGTTATTAGTAGTACCATTTTTAGTCCAGGTTAGATAATTACCATTAGTTCCTAATGCTGTAACGTATAATGAGTTATGATTATGTGTATTTAGCGAAATTGGTACATCATCTACAGCAAACTGACCGTCACTTCTCATACCAAACCTCTTAGCATATCTATTACCCCAATGGAATGTCAGTGCTGGAGAGTAACCCCAAGCTGATTGTTTATTAGTTACTAATCCCTGCTCTCTAATTTGTATAGCGCCACCATAAGTATCAGTACCCCACGAAGCCCAATTCATTTGAGCACTCTTAGAACCACCTACTTGAGAATTAATTTCATCCTTAAATGCTAATATTCTGTTATAGGATGTACCTCCATATACATTACCAGCTACGTAGATATTCTTATTGAACCAGTGACCAGAACTAGCATTAGTATTATGATGCGTATATGAGCCATTGTCATTACTAATAGATGAAGTAACTCCATTCATAGTCCATGACAGTTTACCTGTCATAGTATCTCCAGCTTTATTAACTTTAGTATTGGGGTCGAAGTTAGCTGAGTTCCATATGGTATATACACTTCCCCAAGTTCCATTAGCTCTAGACTTCATGTAAAGGTTTCCACCAGTACCATAGTCATGATATATCTTACACTGATAGTTAGCACTGTCTGAGTGCATTAATGTTATACCATAAGCACCTAGATTATTATCCCTCCAGAATCCAGCTCTACCTAAATCATCGGAGTTACCAGTCCTTTCATTTACACCACAAGAGCCATATGTAGAATAGATGAACTGATTCAAAGCCTTATGACCACCACCACCAAGTAGCACATAATTGTCAGAAGAACCAGTTTTTATTAATTTAGGGGCTTCAAACCATTCATTACCTTGATTTCCTACTAACTTTATACCAGCAGGTGCTCTATAGGAATCATAGTCAGTGAATATAAAACTGACTGTCTGTGAACTATTAGAGTTATCAAACCTTAGTCTAGGATGGATGTTAGCATTGGTCATATCAGTATTAGTACTACCTTTTAAAATGATATTACCAGTTACAGTACCACCAGTTAAAGGTAAGAACTTACCATCAGCCCATCCTGTAGTAGCTAATTGTTTCCATGATTCCCAAGCTGTACCAGTACCAAACCTAACCCACACATTAGAATTATCAGTAAATCCAAGCTGAGCCGCTTTACCACCAGCCCAGTCGGAAGTGCTGCCATATTTTCTGACAGTCAACAGTCCAGTGTATGTACCCCCATCAGTAAGTCCTGCTTTAGCGTTAGCCTTGAAATCAAGCCAAAGACCAGCTGAATGTTCTTGTGGAGTTGATGCTGTTTCTCTATTATCAATATGATTTATAGTATTATGAGAGTGCTCTGTCCTTAGTCCTACCAAGTTTCTAGCATCCCATATCTTATAATCAGTTCCATTATACCTATGTTGTAAGTCTGTTGCACCACTCCTAATATAAGTAGTACCTGCTTGCATACCTAAGTATGTGTAAGTAGTTCCAGAGTACATTACAAGACCATTACTCCCAGTACTTTGAATTTCAGTTACTTTGAGAGTTCCAGTCATTGTATCACCTGCTCTATTTACAGCGTTAGCAAATGCTCTAATATTATCTCCATTAAAGACATATGCTTTGGAACTATCACTTGCTTTAGCTCCCCATATATGGGTTGGAGTTGCATTACCCCATTCCCAATTCATTGTAAGACCAGAAGCTATACTGTACCTCACATAATTAGTAAGTACATTGGGGTCATTACCTCTAATAACATAAGTGCTATCAAGGTATGTACGGAAGTTAGCCTTATCAATTACTGGAGTCCATTCACTTACAGCTCCTGCTACATTTCTTCTATGCCATAGTCCAGCTGTACCTGTAAAGTTCTGAGCCAATTCAGTATAATAACCAGATGAGTTATTGTGTAGAATTTTAATTCTATTAGACCAAGAACCAGATACGGGACCTTTATTAGCATCTTGTAATATTCCACCATAACTTCCGTAAGTAGCATCTAATAATCCAGATGGATTTAAATCAACCTTCAACGCTGGACCACCAGGAGTAGTAGCTCCTGCATAATTATGTGTATGGTCTCCAGTAGAAACTACTTTGCCATCACTATACAGTTTATTGTCAACACCTATATATACCTTAGAGTTGGTATAAGTCTGAGGATTGTCAGCTTGAGTCAAAGAGCCAGTTAAGAATAACTTAGTAGCCAACTTATCAGTAGCTCCAGCTGTGTTTCTTGTATCTAATGTAGATATAGTAACTTCATTATTACTGCCACTAAGTGTTACATTAGTACCAGCTTTGAAGGTCTTATTGGGCGAAGTAGTTGGCTTATAAGTATCTATAATAGCATCACCTTGTTTGAAGATTAAATCATAGAAATCATAAGTTGTGTCCTTACTACTAATAGTTACCTTCTTATTAGTTGCATCAGGAGTTAAGGTTACATTAGTGCCTTGAACTAAGGTAAATGAGTTATTAGCCGCATTAGGGTCAAATGTAGTAACCTTAGTAACAGTGCCTCCCACTTGTGTTTGTAAATCTAAATTATAGATAGCTTGATGTTCAGTTAATACTTTCTTTCCTAAGCTATACAAGCAGTTATCAGTTCCAATATATACATATTGATTACTATAAGTCTGCGGAGAAGTAGTCTGTGATTCAGCACCAATAAGGAACAACTTCTTATCAATAAGGTTAGTAGCTCCCGCAGTATTTACTGTATCACTTCCTGGGTCGGCAGTAATAGTTACATTACCTTGACTATCTCCAGTGATAAGCACGTTATCACCTTGTATAAGATTTAAGATTCTAGCTACAGAACCATCAAAGGAGTGCATGTTCTTTCCATTATACTGGAATCCTATAGAGTGTACTACCTTCTCAGCAGCTACGGCAGTTGCATCAGCAGGTAGATAATCTACATTACTAAAGGCATTCTTACCTAAAGTCTTTAGAGTCCATTTGTTAGCTACTCCAGTAGATAGAATAGCTTGGTCAGCTGTACTTCCACTACCTGTTAGTGTAGTATAATGTTGAACGTGTCCATCTAATGCTAATATCTTCTCTATTCCTCCTATGGTTAAACTAACTTTGTTACTGTCCGCATTTGAGAAGAATCCTCCATATAGTCTACCATGAGTCCACACTTCACCAGTGTCCTTTATGTAGACAATGGCTGACCAGTATATATCTCCACTGGTATCTGCTGCACTCGTAGGTAACTTCCATGTTGTGAATACGTTCTTACTCGCACAGTCAATGTATTTTGTTTTAATTAGCATATTGTGTTATCACAAAGTTAATAAAAAGGAGGAACTGAGTCCTCCTGAATTATCTTGAATAAGTTATGTTTCCACCTGAGTCTACAGTAGCCCATCCAGTTACTAATTCTCCCTCTATCCACAAGAAATCGCTGGAGAATATTAAGTCTGCATTCTCACCAATACTTTGAGGTAATAATGAAGATGCTGTGTAGGCTAATACATCACGCCAGCTGTTATCTGATATTGAGGTAAAGGTTAATGTATTTGTTGCATTATCCCAACTCAATCTCATGTTACCTGCTGCCCCAAAAGTTAAATCTCCAGAATCTGTAGAATTACTTAGGATTTGGGATGCTGGCTGTCCAGAGTTCTGATAGTTAATAGCACGCCATGTTTGAGATATTGGAGTAATCCATGAAGGAATACCATTATTATTAATAGTAAGTACCTGTCCTACACTACCATTAGTAAGCCCAGTAATTAGTTTACCAGTTGTACTATCAAACACAGCTACCTGCCCAACTACTGACCTTGAAGGACCACTAACTACTCCAGTAGTATTTGTTTGTACAAATGTCCACTTAGTTCTTACTTGTGACCAAGTGGAAGAGGTAGCAGCGGGCGTATTCTCCTTACATATTAATAAGTCACCAATTTCTACTGGCTCTCCATTAATATATCCTACACTATCAGTATATGTACCAGTTCCGAATGTTACTACGTAGGTATGACCTACGTCAGCTGAAGGTGTAAATGAACCTGGGCTTGTAGTTCCAGCCTCAACTGCACCCTTATATAGCATTGCATTATTAGAACCAAGAATACTATCAGCATAGTCTTTGGCAGTCTGGATTGCATTCCATACCATTAAAGGAGAGGCTGCAATAGCTGCAACTATGTTAGTGTCATTTATATTCTCATTACTGCTTGATGGGTCAGGTTTAGTATTAAGAATGTCTTGTAACTTTACATGACCATATAGTTTAGTAGAAGCACCACCATATTCTGGTTTTAATGATAAGTGAATCTTTGGTGTAGCCTGTCCTTGTACATCGCCCTTTAAGTTACCAATAACATAACCATCCAAGACTGATAAGTCTCCATGATTAACATTAACTGGTCCATTAGAGTTCATACCTCCAGCTACTGTCATCTTCTGTGTAGCATCATTAAATACTAGACCATTAGCCTTTCTTACCTGAGAGGTGTCCATATTATTACTAGCCTCATTATAAGATAGTAATATATTTCTATCTCCCATTAGATTTGAAGGAGCTAATTGTTCTACATAATCTCTGATTTCTATGTTATGATTCTCAGCTGATGTAATATGTCCAGTAGAATCTACAGTTATATTAGGTATCACAAAGATACTTGCATTACCTAAATTAGTAGATTGACCATAAGAGCCAGGAACTGCTCCACTCTCTTTGTGTAATAGCTTTCTATTAGCTGCATCCCACTCTAGAGGAGGTTCAGTATCTACTCTACTAAGAGCATTACTACTAATAATAATTCTATTACCATCACCTTTTCTAACACTAATACTCTCACCAGCTGTAGACATTAAGAAGAACGAATTACCAATCTGAACCTTTACAGAACCACTAACCTCAGATATTTCAATACTAGGGTATCCAATACTAAAGTATGTTCCACAAGTCCACATTTCCCTTGTATCTTCTATGAACACAATAGGATTAAGACCCTTTGGAATACTCTCAATTAAAGGTTCAAATACTTCTTTCTTCTTTATATAAGCAAACTTACTATCAATTACCATTATTCAATTATTTTAGTGCTTAGTAAGTTATCTAATCTTAGAGCTGTTTGTGCTAGTGTTTCAGTTTGAATCACATAGTTACCAGTTGCATTTATAAGTATATCAGTACCATCTAATACTGGATTGGTTTTAATGGGTTTCTTGTTAACAGTCTTGTTTCCAATCTCATCAATTTTAGCTTGCATTTCATCCAACAGTTGTTGAACTTTATCAAGTATATCAATGATTTCCTTATTGTCCAAGAATACTACCCACTTTTCACCATCATATAACAGCATCTTACTGTTATCCTTAATCCAGATATGGTAAATAGTTGGAGGGATTGTATCACCCCTCCAGAAATTTACCTGTCTATTGTTTACCATTGCATCTGCCATGTTATTCTAGTATTATAGAAGCATTAGTAGTAATATTATTAACAATCTCCTCTAATGCTGTAAGTTTGTCCATTAGCAGTTTACCCTGAGCTGCTGATAGTGGAATGTCTGACCTATCTGTTGTTAGGTTATTTGCCACAGTATCAACAACCTCTGTAGTATAGTTAAATGACTGTTCACTGTTTCCGTAGATTAGGTTAAATACCATCTTAAAGTCTTGTGATGCTGACAGGTGGCATAATAATGTAATGTTAATGACTCTTCTATCATTTATATCAGTAGTATCAGTTCCCACTTTATTGTATGTAGTCAAAGTGGTGTCCTCATTATACTCAATAGACGTTGTAGAGGTTTCATATAATAGTTCCAGAAATTCTACAGCTTCTTCCATAGTACTAAAATAGGTACTAGGGGAACTATTACTTACCATATCAAACGGAATAGTAGAATTAAGGTATTTAACCTGAATACCTAATTCATTTACCTCCTTCTTTATAGTTGAATCATCATAATTATTAAGACGGTCTAACTTACTCTTATCTTCATTAGTAAAGTTGTTAGAACTCAGTCCCATTCCTTGAACCTTTTCTACATAGTTACTAACATCAGGTATTTCAGACTTTAGAGCATATCCACTTAAATCAACCCCAGGTATTGCAGCTATTTGTTGCTGCACCCAAGTCTGTGAAGCTAATCCTTCAATACTAGGAATACTCGGAGTATTGATAAGGTCATTATAATCTTTGGAGAATAATTCTGACTTATCAGCTTTACTATTCAAGGCGGTCTTTACATTACCTATCTCAGTGTTGATACTACCTATTGTAGTGTTCTGAGCAAGTATGGCATCACTCAGTTCCTTAAATGTATTGTATGATGGGTCAGCACCTTCTAAGATTATATCAAACCTTTCATCAGTGTATTGCTTAGCTTGCAATAAAGCATTACCAGCAGCACCTGCTGCTTCAGCTCCAAGTTCATCTAATGTATATGTTGGTTTATTGGGTTGTTTAGCCCATGAAGGAACAGTAGGGTCAGTTTCTACAAACTCAGTTAAATAACCTTTAGCTTCTAACTCTTGTTCAGTAACTAGGTTATCTGGTATTGAGTTTATATAACCCCTGTCATTCTCTAACTGTGATACTCTGGTAGGTATTTCAGTCTTATCTGCCTTACCACTAATATCTGGAATGTCTGCCTTATTAGCTTTCTTATCCACCTCACTAGATAGGTCAGTTATAGACTTTCTAATTCCAGAGTCATTATAGTTAGTAAGACCTTGCAGTTTAGCTTTCTCAGCAGTAGTAAAGCTCTGCTCTGATAAGCCCATTCCAACCTGCTTGTCAACCTTGTTGTTCCAACTATCAATATCCTGCTGATTTATGTTCTTAGCAGCACTAGCAGCAAATTGAGGCTCTAACTCTTCTGTTAGATAACCTTTAGCTTCTAGTTCCTTATCAGTAACATACTCTTCAGGAACTTCAGTTAGATACTCCGAGTCATTCTCTAGTTGAGAAACTTTAGTAGGTATCTCACTCTTGTCAGCTTTACCAGAGACATCTGGAATCTTAGCATCTACTTCCTGCTTAGTATAGTAGTTATTAAGCTGTATGTCTCCACCTTCAATAGCTGCAAGTTTATCATCAACCTCATCCTTAGTATATACTGTATGTTTGTCAGCCTTAGCTGCTAATAGTTCTCGTATAGTTGTAGTATCAATAGTCTCAGGATTATAGCCACTCTGGTCAAGTATCTCTACAGTTGTCTCTCCTAATCCTGCATGAGCACTCTTAAATATGTAATACAGATTACTAAATATCTCCTGTGTTCCAAGTAACTTGAATCCACCTATGACACTACTAACTCCCAGAACTGTGTTAGCTCCATTAGGAATCATAACATATATATACTCACCAGCTCCAGCATTTACTGTGTAGACATTATCAATAGTTCTGTCTAACTGTGTATAGTCTGGAGAAGTTCCAAAATAATTTGGATATTTAATGTCAAATGTAACAACTCTTGTAGCACTAATATCCTCATACTTGTACTTAAGAGTAATTACCATAGACGAAGTCCTATTAGTAAAGATATACTCTCGTACTTCTGGACTTAGTGTAACGCCGTTGATAGATTGCTCAATAACATCCTTATGGTATTCCCAAGTAACCTTTACATCAGTAGGTTCATCTCCATAACACATATACTCAGGGTCTAGAGATATAGCCTTGACGTTATCATCAATAGATGCAGCTGCAATTTTAGCATTAACCCATTCAGTAGAGGCAATTCTGTTAGAATTATCTGTCATCAAGGGCAATGTAGTAGTAGGAGTTCCAGCAAAGCTTGGAGAGAATATGTCGGCTTTGTTCTTAAATCTAATTTCTATCTCACATGCCCATTGAGCGAGCTTGAGGTTAATTTCATCAATAACCTTATTAATGTCGAAGGCTATTGAATCAGTTACAAAGGTATATAAATCTTTTTGATTAGACAAGTTACCTTTGATGTTTCCCCACTTTAGAGCATATTCATCTGCTATACCAAGATTAATTCTGGCTATAGTTCTCTGATACTCATCAGTTAACTCTGAGAATAGATTCTCCTTTTGGAATCCATCATCCCCGCCAGTACACCCATAATATTTAGAAGTGTCACAGTCATCCTTAATACAGATGTGGTCTACTCCTTCCTCTTCTACTTTTACACTGTCTATCTTGTCTATTGTAATAACACCATAGTCAGCACAAATTCCCTCTACTTCTTCTTTCTCTATAACACCATCAATTATTTTAGTATCTGGTTTTATGTTAGAAATAGAATGTGGGTAGTCAGGTAAAATGGGAGCTTCTTGTTCTTGTTCGTCAAGACGTATAAACTCTGCCATATTTTAGATTTGAATAATTTGATAAGCATATGTCATAGGGTCTAAGAAGGATATGATTGTAGCCTCATTAACCTTATGAATTGTTTTAGTAATGGTCATTGATAAACTAGTATCTCCAATAGGGAATACTTTATTATATAATGAGCCTTCCATGTAACACACATTCTCATTAAACATATTATTAACAGAGTTCCACCTTAAAGTTGTATCATGACAGCCTCTAAGGAATGTATTACCCTTACAGTCAGCTTCTAATACATTGTCATAAGTATCTCCTAAGAATATGTTGTTAGTACATCCTTGTTTTAATTCATTATGCTTAGTATTATGTAATTCTGAACTGTCAGTAATAATCCCGCCAGTTAAGTCTGAGAATGTGTAGAAATCTCCATATGCTGCTCCAAGATTAAGATTAGTGTTGTCTAATTCATCAGCAGTTCTTCTGAACTTAATATTCTTAAAGTCATAGTATGCTGAGTTGAAGTGATTGTCTCTCATAAAGGTTATTCTACCTTTGGTAGTAATACCATCTTCAAGAGTTTCTTTAGTCGGGTCATATTCAATAACCCAATCCTTCATTTTATTATCATCAATAACAACCCTTGGGTCTAACCTATTGTTAGTAATAGCTGTTACAATTAGCTTCCAAATAGGTGAGGGGTTAGTGGAGCTATCAGTGCCCCACGTAACCTTCTGACCAGAACTATTAGTAACGTTAGAAGAATAGATAGTTTGAAAGTCTGTAATAACATACCTTGCCCCTGTTACTAAACTTTTCTTACCTATATTATCATTGAGTACTGCGTAGGTAACTTCTAATGGTTTGGATTGTCCACCTTCCCCAGTATAATCAATGATACCTATGTTCTTCCTTAGTTGTTCCTGCTCTAAGTCAGTTAAACCACCCAATAAGTCTTTCTTCTTGAAATAATTATTCAAATCATGAATACAGGCGTAACGTCTTGTATCCCTTTCTATTGCCATGTTAATTATTCATTAGAAATTCGTATATCCCATCTATCTTATCAAAGTATTGACAAGTCTGAATAAAAGATATTTGGTGTAGAATCATACTATAGTCTTCTATGTATCCCTTATTCAATCTCTTGAGGAACTTATCAAAGTCTTTGATTACTTTTAACTTTAGGTTAGCCATTGCATCCACAACCACCTCCTCCTATAGTGTTCTTATCAACCATGACATCTTTACAAATTCCTCCACATTGAGTAATGTCTTCTAAGACTCTCTGAGCCTCGTAGTACTGACCTAACTCAATTAAGTACTTGATGACGTTGATTGCCATCCATATAATATCTCTATTGTAGATTAACATCTTAACATCATCAGTTCTATTCTTACATCTTCCTGGTAAGTCTCCTAAAAGATTCTTACACAGTCTATAGAAGCATTCATTAATGTGGCAAACACAGAATGTGTTCTTATCACCTCTAATGATTGTAGTAGTCTTCTCTGTAACAGTAGCTGGAGGCATAGCATTCACCTCTAGTATTTCTTCTACAGTTACTGCAATAGATTCTTCATCAACATACTTCATGAATGTTTCCGACTCTGTATCGTAGTAATAAACAGAATTATAAGCTGTTAGTGCAGTAGGATTTCTCTCTAACACATACTTCAACCATACATCAGTTGGTAAAATTATATGTGTAACTTCATATAGACCATCAATGGGCATCTCCAATTCGGATTCATCAATGCAATCTATAACGTGTTCTACAACATCATACTTCTGAGTTACTTCGTCTCCTGAAGACTTAATACTTGTTATAGCATTAAGAGTAATTGTTTGGCTGTAGGCATAATTACGAGTACTAACTGTGATTTCATCAGTCTCGTTTAAGTACTCGTCATTATCCCTCTCCAATCCAGTTATCGTAATACCACAAGCACCTTTCTTGCATATTTTAAATACTGAATCCATAATTATACGTTGAAGTCAGCTCTAACTTTAGTTTTGATTTCTCCTACTAGTGTAAGATAGTCTAGGTATTTCTGTCTATCAGTCTGATTATCAGATAATCCTAATACAATACTGTTGGAGCTGTTGATTAAATCAAACTCTTCATCTTGGTCTACATACTGCCTAATAATAGCTTTAATGCATTCTTTATGGTCTGGTTGACCATGTAGATGAACCTGAACATATGTCCACCTTGTCTCTTGTGTCACATCTTCTGTTTCTGGGTCTGTAACATCAACCACCTTTGACTTAATGTCGTAGTTATAGTAATATGTGCCATTACCTAGCTTCTCTATTGAATTAGGTTGTACATTCATTTCTATTCTTTTTGGTTCTAACATAAGGTCTTATTTTAAAATTTACTGGGAATGAATATCTGGTTAGAGAGTAGAATAGATTCCTACTCTTGCTCTCAAAGTAATAAGATTTGTTATTGTACACAAAGTTAACCCTAAAACACTTACTATAGCTAACCATATCTACAACATGAATATACTTGTTATAAAATCTTGAAATATTAGACTTCTTCCCATCCCAATTAGAGAACCTTAAACCTGTATCTCTTTGAATCTTCCTTAATAGATTCTTAGAATTACAGAACTTCAGCCAACCAAAGTATGATTGCATTCTCCTTCTCAATTCCTGTCTGTCAATCTTACCAGACTGATATTTCCTAACAAGTCTGAATAGTCTAATCTTAATTGACTTCCTTAGTAATACATGGGTATGATAGAACCTATAACCTACAAAGTCTATACCTCTATCATCTACTGGGAATATTTGGTAATTTGATTTTAACCTTAAATTTAGAACCTCCTTCAAGTACATCTTAATTGCTATAAGTACTGTTCTCAAGAAGTTCTTATCACTGCTGAGAATTACAATATCATCAGTATACCTGAAATAGAATTTACATTTTAACTCTTCCTTGACCCAATGGTCAAAATAAGCTAAGTATAGATTAGCGAAGAACTGTGATAAGTAGTTACCTATAGGAACTCCGTCAGCAGAATATATGATTTCAATAAGCAACATTAAAAGACCTTGGTCTTTAATCTTCTTTTTAATGATTTCACATAGTATGTCATGATTAACAGATGGGTAAAACTTTCTAACATCCATCTTAAGACAATACATTGTCTCCTCTGGATGTTCAGTTAATGCGGCTCTTAAATCATAAGCTACATTATGAATCCCTCTATCTTTGATGCAAGAGTAAGTTTGCTTAATAAATATTTTAGTCCAAATAGGTTCCATCACGTTCATTATAGCGTGATGTGTTATTCTATCTGGATAGTATGGCAGTCTAAATATCAACCTTTCTTTGGGTTCGTATATCTTAAACGTACTATACTCAGAGGTTTCATATACTAAGTCTTTTAACTGCTCAGATAACCTCTCATTCTCCTCTTGCCTATTTCTATCATGTTTGAGGATTCCCCATCTAACTGACTTATGCTTTCTAGCCTTATCATCAGCTTTCTCAATATTCTCTATATCATAAACCTTCTCATGTAAATAACCTATACGTTTCAAGTCTTATATATTTATTATGGAAGCTTTCGAGACTTAACCTACTAACACCCAGTTATTAAATACTACGTTGTCTTTTGCCAAGAGGCAAGGGTACTATTTAGACTGTAAAATGAAAACCAAATTACCTAAATAAAGAAATATATAATAAGCCTACATTCGTATTAGCATTACTGACTCCATTATTAGAATTGAAGTAGCTAAGACTAGCATTACTACCATTATTAGCGTTGCTGCTAACGATGAGTGTTTTATAGTAAATATAACTTGTCCAGCACCAACAGTATGTAGGTAAATAGTACCCCTAATCTCGTATTCTATCTATTGTATATTTTGTTAAACTACCTTATTTAGTGTTCTGAAGCCCACAGACGCAGAAGCAGCACCGACCCCAATATGAGAAGCGACGTAGCCAAGACCAGCAAAACCACCACCATAATGAGCGCTGCCGCCAACGAGGAGCGTTCTTAATGCTGTGCTTGAAGCATTGCAGTAGTGGTAGTCACACATATAAGTAGTAGCAGAACCGCCAACTACTGAAGGTATGATTTCACCAGTTTCTCCAAGGTCAAAGTCCTTTGTCCATCCATCAGCTGCTACTTCTGTACCAGCAACAGTCATTTTACCTTTAGCAGTATTATCGTCTCCGAATGCTGTTGGGTCAGTAGTAGTGTATACACTACTTGGTTGATTAGCTGCTGTTCTTTCTAGGATAATACCATCCAAGTTAGTCCAGATGTCTCCGAATGGATTATCAAATCCTCTCCATCTTGGAACCTTGAATGTCTTAGATGCTACTGTTGTAGAATCATTTACTACAGTTTCAGGAATAACTAAATCCTTAACTCCAGTAAAGTTACCAATATCATTACAGTATCCGCATGGTGTTAATGGGTAATAACCATTATAAATATTCCAATCACCATTCCATGTAGTAACACCATCCCCTAGTCCACCTTGATGATAACCTTCAGCTGTTAAGTCGGCAGTATAAGCTTTCTGTGAGTTTAGTGTAGCATACTCGATAACCCAAGCCCAGTAGAATATCCACTTGTAATATTCATAGCATAACATTTCTGAACCAGCATTAGCAGCATAAGTTCTCATGTTTGCTCTTGAGATATTAGTTCTTGGTTTACCTAAGTCACTTCTGAATGCATCTGTATCTAAGTATGTATCGTTAGCTGTTCTATTACCACCACCTCTAAATTGAGCCGTAGTATTAACTACTGATACAGCCTTATTACCAGTTTGGTTTACTGTGCTTCTGTAGGCATCTACTAGCATTTCTGGAATCTCAATCCATGTATCATCCATTTTGATAGTAGACATTCTAACCCATCTCTTAGTACCTTCAACTCCAGACTTGCCATAGAACTTAGGAGTATGTACTCTTACAGTACCATCAGTCCCATCAAGAACAGAAGGAGTTCCATCAGCTTTCTGTGCCCAATCATTAGGGTTTAGATAATAATTGACTGCAGCACCATTGGCTACACAACCTTTATATTGAGATTGTACTGGCAGTGACTTATGCAATAGAGGATTACCAATTCTAGTTAGTGTTGGGTCTGCTACTGTAGAATCCCATTCAACTCCGTAGGAGTAAATGTCTTCTAATCCAGTGTAGTCAATTCCACCACCTCCTCCGCCTTGGTTATCTTGCCATTCAGCTGTTCCATCACCAGTATTTACTAGGATTTGTCCTTTAGCTCCTCCAGCTGGAATATGTTTGTTACCTGCTGTAGTAGGATGTACATAGTTGTTAGCATTGGCTGCTACACCTTGTAGTTTAGTCTTCTCAGCTGTTGTATAATCTTCTGTAGATAATTGTTTACCTTCAACCTTATCTACCTTATTGGCTATAGTACCTACAGCTGTCTTGTCTTCAGCAGTATAATCATTAGTTGAAAGTCCCTTACCATTTACCTTATCTACTTTGTTAGCTATCTTTGCTACTTCTTGCTTCTCAGCTGTTGT